>ERZ1699259.27-NODE-27-length-84387-cov-5.723404_pt1 | contig 84387 bp, 58 predicted proteins | sample MGYA00581525_ERZ1699259 | MGnify/ENA primary metagenome ERZ1699259 (study PRJEB42319, sample SAMD00040332) | human oral metagenome | material: saliva | host: Homo sapiens | study: EMG produced TPA metagenomics assembly of PRJDB4115 data set (Metgenomic analysis of... | reverse complement strand
CCCCAACACTTCCCCCCCTAACGCTCACTTCCCACATGCAAACCCTCTATCGCCTCCTGGGTTTCGACCCCACGAAGCACAACCTCCGCACCGAACTCATGGCCGGACTGACCACCTTCCTGACCATGAGCTACATTCTGGCCGTCAACCCCGACATCCTCGCCTCGACCGGCATGGACAAAGGCGCCGTGTTCACCGCCACCGCCCTGGCTTCGGCCCTGGGCACGGTGCTCATCGCCTTTCTCGCCAAGTTGCCTTTCGCCCAAGCCCCCGGCATGGGCATCAACGCCTTCTTTGCCTTCACCCTCGTGGCCGGCATGGGCTACAGTTGGCAGACGGCGCTCGCCGCTGTCTTTGTCGAGGGCGTTATCTTCATTCTGCTCACGGCTTTCAACGTGCGCGAGCAGATTGTCCACTGCATTCCGAAAACGCTGCGCTTTGCCATCTCGGCCGGCATCGGTTTTTTCATCGCCTTCATCGGTTTGAAGAACTCGGGCATCATCGTAGCCAATCCCGCCACCCTCGTTGCGCTCGGTCCCTTCACGCCCGTTTCCACTCTCGCCGCGGTGGGCATCGTGCTCAGCGCCGTCTTGATGAAACTGCGCGTGCGCGGTGCGCTGTTTTATAGCATTGCCGCCTGCACGCTCATCGGCATTCCGTTGGGTGTGACGGTGATTCCGAGCGGTTTCGCGCCGCTGTCGATGCCCAAATCCCTGGCGCCGACGTTTTTGCAGTTCGATTTCAAATCGCTCCTCAACCCCGACATGGCGCTCACCATCTTTGCGCTCGTGTTCATGGACATTTTCAACACCATCGGCACGCTCATCGGCGCCGCCGCCAACACTGAAATGATGGACGCGGAGGGCAACGTGAAAAACATGAAGGAAGCGCTCATGGCCGACGCCATCGGCACCTCGGTGGGCGCGGTGCTCGGCACCTCGACCGTGACCACTTTTGTGGAAAGCAGCGCCGGCATCGCCGAAGGCGGGCGCACGGGCATGACCGCCCTGAGCACCGGCGTGCTCTTCTTCGTGGCCCTCTTCTTCGCTCCCCTCTTCCTGCTCATTCCCTCGGCGGCCACCACGGGTGCCCTCGTGCTGGTGGGCGTGCTCATGCTCAGTTCGATCAAAGACGTAGACTTCGACGACATTTCCGAGGCCCTGCCGGCCTTCGTGACCGTGATCATGATGATTCTCACCTACAACATCGCCGAAGGCATGTCGTTGGGCCTCATTTCCTACACGCTCGTCAAGACCCTCAGCGGACGCTGGCGCCACGTGAGCCTCACGCTCTACATCGTTTCGGCGCTGCTCGTGCTGCGCTACGTGCTGCAACTCTAAATACCCCGTCGCACCGCGCCCCCTCGGGGCGTGCCGACGGCACCAAAGGCACCGCGCCGCGAATCCTTACAGATTCGCGGCGCGGTTTTTCGTCACGGCGGGGCGCTCCCCACCCTTTGCGGCGAGGGGGCGGAGGCAACGGCGAGCCTTCAGAGGCCGAGCTGCTGCAAGAGGCGTTCGCCGCGTGCCTCCTCGGCGGGTCCGAGCTCCATGAACTTATAAAGCGCATTGAGTGCGGCTTTGCGCACCCCGATCTCGGCCGTGGTGTCGGCCAACTCGGTGGCGGCATGGTCGAGAATCTCATCGGCGTCGCGCTGTGTGGGCACCAAGCCGCCCATGAAGAGGCGTCCGAGCAGCAACCAGGCCACCAAGCGCGCCAACGGGGCCTCGGCGGCCAGCAAACGGAAGGCCAATTGCGAGGCGAAGGGGCGATCGGCCAGCAAGTGGAGCACCAGCGTCTGCGCCTCCTCCACATAGCGCAGGCCCTCGACGTAGTGGAGCGCCAAATCCTCGTCGACCTCATCGGGAGGCACCACGAGAAAGGCCAGCAGGCGGAGTTCGCGAATGTCGTCGGCGTAGAGTGCCGTGGACAGGCGCACGGAATGGGGCAATTCGGCGGCCATGTCGACCAGTCGGAAGGTTTCGACGCCGAAATTCACACGATAATCGACGCCGGTTTCGCGCATGGTGCGGCTGAGCACGCCGTCCATGGCGGCACGCAGTCGGCGCTTGATGTCGCGCACTTGGGCGTCGAGGTCGGAAGCATTATTGATCATGGGGAAAAGCAACGGATTGAGGTTGAAAAACGGGGGATGCCGCCTCGCGGTGCACCGCGGTGCTGCGAGCTACGGGCGGACAAAAATACGAAAAACCGAGACGGTGACGAAAAAGCGGGGCGAAATTGCGAAAAAACGGGGAGCAAACGGCGAAAAGCGGGGCGCTTTTCCCGCGCCGCCCGGGCGTCGAGCAGATGGGCTCGGCACTTCGGTCTTTTGACTCCCTCTCGGCAGTTGACGCCGCCCGATTTCGCCGTGCGAGGAGCCGCCAGCGGCACGCCGAAGGGGAATTTCGGGCGCCGAAGGGCTTTACAAAAGAAAGTTCGCCCGGCCGTTTTAACTTAAAATCCGCAGCGGCCGCTTACTTTTGGCAAGTGCGCTTGAAAAACACCCCCACCTCACCCCACTTTATAAAAATAAGTGGCTCAAAATGAGCCTATTCCCAAATTTAATCCTTAACTTTGCTTCGAGTTATGCCCCGACTTTTTCGCTCGCCCCCTCGCGCGCGACGTTTTTTGTCGCCCTGAAATCGGCACTTCGTTCGGTGCGCCCGACTCCCTCCGGGGTCTTTGCCCCCGCTTTTTCCACCGCACACTTTTTTCCTCCCTTCGTGTCTTCTCTCCACGAAGGAGCTCAATGAAATTTATACACACCACTCACATCGAATCAACAAGATCTATGGAGAAAAAACTGACCACCCTCCTGCTGGGTCTGATACTTTGTGTCACCGCCGCGCTGGCGCAGACCAAAGTGTCGGGCGTTGTGATCTCGGGCTCGGACAATCAGCCGATCGCCGGGGCACACATCGCCACGATCGGTCGCAAACAACTCACCGTGACCGACGACAACGGTAATTTCGCCCTGACCATCAAGGGAAAAGACACGCGCATCACCGTGTCGTACATCGGAATGCAGTCCGTCACGCTGAAAGGTGCGGAAAACATGCGCATCGTGCTCAAAGACAACCAGAGCCTCGGCGAGGTTGTGGTGACCACGGGTATGACGAAGACCGACCGCCGCCTCTTCACGGGGGCCACCGACAAGATCGACATCAGCAAATCGCGCCTGTCGGGCGTGGCCGACATCAGTCGCTCGCTCGAAGGACAGGCAGCCGGCGTGTCGGTGCAGAACGTGAGCGGCACATTCGGTGCCGCGCCGAAGATTCGTGTGCGCGGTGCCACGTCGATCTACGGCGCCTCGAAGCCCCTTTGGGTGGTGGACGGCGTGATCATGGAAGATGTGTCGAACATCGGCGCCGACGACCTCGCATCGGGTAACCCCGAAACGCTCATCAGTTCGGCCATCGCGGGCCTGAACGCCGACGACATCGAGAGCTTCCAAGTGCTCAAGGACGGTTCGGCCACGTCGATCTACGGTGCGCGCGCCATGGCGGGCGTGATCGTGGTGACCACCAAGAAGGGCCGCCAAGGACAGGCGCATCTCAACTACACGGGCGAGTTCACCACGCGTTTGGTGCCCTCTTATCGCAATTTCGACATTCTCAACTCTCAACAGCAGATGGGGGTCTATCGCGAACTGCGCGACAAAGGCTGGCTCAACTACTCGGATGTGCTGAATGGTAGCGACTACGGCGTGTACGGCAAGATGTATGAGCTGGAAAATGCCTTCGACGCCGCGCGCGGCCAGTTCTTGCTGCCCCACACCACCGAGGCGGAAAACGCCTACCTGCAACAAGCTGAATTTCGCAACACCGATTGGTTCAAAGAACTCTTCTCTCCGGCCATCATGCAGAACCATTCGGTGAGCCTGAGCGGAGGTACGGCCAAATCGAACTACTATGCTTCGCTCAGCGCCCTGCTCGATCCGGGTTGGTACAAGCAGAGCGACGTGAAGCGCTACACGGTGAACCTCAATCTCACCCACCACATTCTCGACAACCTCACCCTCAACGTGATCGGCGGGGCTTCCTATCGCGATCAGCGCGCCCCCGGTACGCTGGGCCAGGACGTCGACGTGGTGAACGGCGCGGTGAAACGCGATTTCGATATCAACCCCTATTCTTATGCGGTGAACACCTCGCGTGTGCTCGACCCCAAGGCCTACTATGTGGCCAACTATGCGCCGTTCAACATCTTCAATGAGTTGGAAAACAACTACATTGACCTCGGTGTACTGGACGCCAAATTCCAATTCGAACTGAAATACAAGCCCATTCGCGGGCTCGAACTTTCTGCCCTGGGCGCCTTCAAGCACGCGGCCACGTCGCAGCAGCACAACATCAAGGACAATTCGAACCAAGCTTTGGCCTATCGCGCCATGCCCAACGGCATCATCCGCGACGCCAACAAGTTCCTCTATCACGATCCGGACAATCCCACCGAATTGCCTTACACGGTGCTCCCGAAAGGCGGCATCATGCACAAGACAGACAACCGGATGAGCGACTACCACTTCCGTGCCACGGCCAACTACAGCCGCACGTTCGACAATCGCCACACGGTGAACCTCTTCGGCGGCATGGAAACGACGGACATCGACCGCTCGCGCACGCGCTTTGAGGGCTGGGGGCTGCAATACGAAAGCGGCGAAGCGCCCTTCTACCCCTATCAGCATTTCAAGAAGTCGATCGAAGAAGGCAACGACTACTACCAATTGGTGAATTCCAACTGGCGCACGGTGGCCTTCTACGGCAACGCCACTTACTCCTACCGCGGTCGCTACGTGGTGAACGGCACCTATCGCTACGAAGGTTCGAACCAATTGGGTCGCAAGACCGATGCACGCTGGATGTCGACGTGGAACCTTTCGGGTGCTTGGAACGTGCACGAAGAGAAATGGTTCGAAAAACTCGCTCCGCTCTCGCACCTCACGCTCCGCGCATCCTACAGTTTGACGGGTACGCCTCCCGATCCTTCGCTCGTTTCGTCGACCACCATCTTCCGCAACTCCACGCCCTATCGCCTCTTTGCCGCCGACCAGGAGTCGGGACTGGCCATCACCGAATTGGGCAACTCGCTGCTCACCTACGAAAAGAAGAACGAGTTTAACATCGGCGTGGACGCCGGCTTGTGGAACAACCGCATCAACGCCACCGTCGACGTGTACACGCGCAACAACTACGACGAAATCGGTCCGATGGTGACGCAGGGCATGAGCGGACAGATCGTAAATTGGGGCAACGTGGCCGAGATGAAATCGAACGGTGTGGAAGTGAGCCTCACTTCGACCAACCTCAAGCAGAAAGACTTCAGCTGGACAACGAGCTTCGTCTTCTCTTACACGAACACCGAGATCACCAAGCTGTTCAACAACGGACGTGTGATCGATCTCGTGTCGGGTAATGGTTTCGCCATGAAGGGTTTCCCCGCCCGCGCCCTGTTCTCTGTGCCCTTCCTGGGGCTGAACGACGCCGGCATCCCGCTCTTCCGCAACGAGAAGGGCGAAGTGACGACCGACGACATCAATTTCCAAGAACGCAACCACACCGGCTTCCTCAAATATGAGGGCCCGACGGATCCCAAGTACGTGGGTTCGCTCGGCAACGTGTTCTCTTACAAAGGACTCCACCTGAATGTGTTCCTCACCTACTCGTTTGGCGGCGTGGTGCGCCTGGATCCGAAATTCCGCACGCGCTATACCGACATGACCTCCATGACGCAGACGTTCCTCAACCGCTGGATGGCGCCCGGCGACGAGAAAGTGACAAATGTGCCCGGCATCTTGAGCAAACGCCAGTACACGCAAAACCGCCAACTGCGTTATGCCTACAATGCCTACAACTTCTCGTCGGTGCGCACGGCCAAATCCGACTTCATCCGCCTCAAAGAGATCTCCCTCACCTACGATCTGCCGGCATCGCTCTTCAAAGACAAGGCCATCCACGACGTTTCCGTCAAACTTCAGGCCACCAACCTCTTCTTGCTCTACTCTGACAAGAAACTCCACGGACAGGATCCCGAATTCCTCAACGCCGGCGGTGTGGCTTCGCCCATGCCCAAGCAGTTTACCCTCACACTCAAATTCGGACTCTGATCAAATTCGACAGTTTGCATGAAACATTATATTGCTTCTCTCCTCTTGGGTGCCGCCACGCTGGGCACTTCCGGCACGTTGACCTCGTGCAATGACTATTTGGACAAGTATCCCGACAAGCGCATGGAGCTTCGCACGCCCGATCACTTGGCACAGCTCCTCACTTCGGCCTACCCGCAGGTGCACCCGGCCTACTTGCTCGAAATGTATTCGGACAACACGGATCGCCATCTCTCTCCTTCGTGGGCAGAAGTGGACCGCTTCCAACGCGAAGCCTACCAATGGGACGACATCACCGACGTGGGCGAAAACGAATCGCCCCAAATGATTTGGAACGCCCACTATCTCGCCGTCAACACGGCCAATGAGGTGCTGAGCTTCATCAGTAAACAAAAGGACCAAACGGCTTTCCGCGCCCAAAGCGGCGAGGCCAAGCTGTGCCGCGCCTATGCCATGCTCTGCCTGGCCAACGTGTTCTGCGAAGCCTACGATCACGCAACGGCAGCTTCGCACTTGGGCCTGCCTTACCCCACGGAACCGGAAGACCGCCCGGGCATTACTTATCAACGTGGCACGCTGGCCGAGCTTTATGCCCACATCGACAAGGACATCACCGAAGGTTTGGCCGAAGTGGGTAGCACTTACACCACACCGAAGTTCCACTTTACGCCCGAAGCCGCGCACGCTTTCGCCGCCCGCTTCTACCTTTACAAACAAGACTGGCAGAAAGCCGTGGATCACGCCACGAAAGCCCTCGGCAACCAGCCCGGCAACCAGCTGCGCAACTGGGCACTCTGGAACAAACAGGGGCTCAACGGCGAGGCCATGCCCAACGAATATGTGCGTTCGAGCGCGAAAACCAACCTCTTGCTCCAAGTGGTGATTTCGGCTTGGGGGCTCTACAGCGGCCCTTACGGCACAGGCGGTCGCTACTGCCACGGTCGTAGCATTTCCGACAAGGAAACGTTCAACTCCACCGGTCCTTGGGGCGAAAGCGAGAGCGCTTTCAACTACACCGTGGGCTCCAACTCCGGCCAACCGCAGATCACGCTCAAGAAGTTGCCCATCAACTTTAAATTCATCGACCGCGAAGCCGGCATCGGTAGCTACTATTCGGAGTATTCGGTGTTCAATGCCGACGAAACGCTGCTGGTTCGCGCCGAAGCCTACGCGCGCCTCAAACAATATGCGCAGGCCACGGCCGACATCAACACGGAAATGACGGCTTTCGCCCGCAAACCCAAGACCTTCACCACGACGCAGCTCGCGGACTTCTACAAAAAGGTGAAATACTACCGTCCGGACAGCGCCACGGTGCGCAAAGCGTTCCACATCAGCGAGCCGCTCGACACCACCACGCAAGAACCGCTGCTGCAATGCATTCTTCATCTGCGCCGCATCCTTACGGTGCACGAAGGTCTCCGCATGCAAGACGTGAAACGCTACGGCATCACGATCTATCGCCGCGATTTCGACGCCAACGACAAGTTTGTCACCGTCACCGACTCCATGCCCGCCGGCGATCCGCGCCGCGCCATCCAACTTCCGCAGGATGTGATCTCGGCCGGCCTCACACCCAATCCGCGTAAACCCCTCACTGCCAAATGAAACTCCGGATGAACAAGATACTCCTCGCCACGCTGCTGCTCCTTTCGTGCTTGGGGCTCAGCAATTGCTCGGACGACGCTCCGAAAGGCGCCAGCATTTTCCCCACCACCCCCGTCCGGCGCAACGCCTTCGACACCTGGCTGCTCAAAAACTACACGAACCCTTATAATATTGAGTTCAAATACCGGCTCGAAGACGCAGAAACGGACTTCAACTACCACCTCGTGCCCGCCGACTCGGCGAAAACGGCAAAATTGGCCATCCTGACCAAATATCTCTGGTTTGATGCCTATGCCGAAGTGGCCGGCGTGAACTTTGTCAAGGCCAATGTTCCGCGCACCATCGTGGCTGTCGGCATTCCGGGCTACACGCGTCAGCGCACAATGGTGCTGGGTAGCGCGGAAGGTGGCTACAAAGTGACGCTCAACAACATCAATTCGCTCGATAGCGTCACGCTGACCAACTACGGCGCGATGACGGAATTCTATTTCCACACGATGCACCACGAGTTCACGCACATTCTCAATCAGAAGAAGCCCTACAACACGGCCTTCAACCTGATTTCGAAGTCAGACTACGTGAGCAGCAACTGGTCGCACCAGAAAGAAAGCGACGCCCACCGCGCCGGTTTCGTTTCGCCCTACGCCATGAGCGACGGCTTCGAGGATTTCGCCGAGACCCTGGCCTTCTACGTCACCCTCACCCCCGCACAGTGGAACGACATCCTCAAAGATGCGGGCACCTCGGGCGCACCGATCATCAACCAGAAGCTCGAAATCATCAAAGACTACATGCTCACGTCGTGGAATGTCGACCTCGATCGGCTGCGGGCCTCCGTGCTTGGCCGCGGCGACAACGTGCGTCATCTCGATCTCCAACACCTCAAGTAACTTCTCCCCATGCGCATCCTTCATACCCTCGTCATCGCACTTGCCGCCCTCGGGGCCGCCAGCTGCGCCAACGACGAAAAAGAACTTTTCAGCCTTCCCGCGGCTGAACGCATCGACCAAGTGGTCAAAAACGACCGCACCGCTCTCGAATCTGCGCCCAACGGCTGGAAATTCGACTACTTTCTCGGCCGCGACTACTCGGGTCCGGGCGTTTCGATGATGGTTACCTTCCGAAACGGCAAGGCCACGATGGCTTCCGACGCGTCGGACACCGCACTCTTCCGCACGGCCGACTACGATGTGGTGAAAGATCAAGGCCCGGTGCTGACTTTCAACACCTTCCTCGAACCCATCCACAGTTTGGCGGGCGGCATGGCCAGCTTCCCCGAAGGTCGTCAGGGCGACTACGAGTTTTCCATCCTCTCCACCTCGGCCGACACCATCCGCCTGCGCGGTAAGAAGTGGGGCAACGACATGTTGCTCACCCGCAACCCCGTGGGGCTGAAGCAAGACTCCGTGATCATGGGCGCCATCAAGATGCGTGAGAACATGATCACCGACAGTATCTACCTCTGCCACGGCAAAGACACGATCCCCGGCGCGGCCTTCGATCTGGACAACCGCCACTTCGACATCAACGGCGCCGTGCAACTCTCCTCGCCCATGGTCTTCACGCCGAAAGGCTTCACGTTGGCCCGCCCGCTCTCCTACGACGGCCGCGTCTATCGCGACTTTGCGTGGAACGACTCGGCGCGTACCTTCACCTCGGCCGACATGACCATCTCTTTCCGCATCCCCGAAACCTACAAGCCCCAGAGTTTCTGGATCGGCAAGTGGAGCATCAAGCACCGCGCCCTGCGTGCGCTCGGACGCCGCCCGACTTACCTGACGATCTACAACGAACGCAGCTCGCGCAACCCGCAAGCGCTCAAAGCCGTGCTTGAATTCAACCACACGGAGTACGAAATCTTCGTGATCTACAACCGAACGACGGGAACCATCAGCATTCCCGCGCAGAGCGTCGACGATCCCACGAAGACCAACTACGTCATTTATCTCGTCGGCACCGACAGTCAGCAGTTGCTCGGCAAGGTCGATGTGCCTTTCACCTTCCAATGGGATCCCGACTTCGACCATGCCACCGCCAAAGGCGCCACTTTCGAGCACACCAAGGCCACCGGCATGAAAGGTATCGGCTACAAAGACGAACTCCACCAGAACACCGACGCGCAAGGCAACAAGATTGTGCCCATCGTGATGGACGACATCGAATACATCCGCCGCGTTCAATAATCACCTCCCAAGACTTCTCCTCATGCACAAGCATTTTCTCATCGCCCTCCTCGTCGGTGCCGGCACCCTCTTGGCCGCTTCTTGCAGCGAAGAGTCGGCCACCGTGCGACAGCGCACCCTCGAAGTCGTGTCTTCCGACACTAATTTCCCCGTCGACGGGGGCAGTCGCACCGTCACCACCGCCCGCGCCGCCGCCACCGCCTACGCCCAAGACAAATGGGCGCAGGTGCGGGTGGAAAACGGGCAAGTCATCGTCAAAACTGACGTGAACACCGACGAACAGTCGCGCAACACGCTCCTCGTCGTCAAGGATGCTCGCGGCGACTCGGCTGCCATCAACGTGCGGCAGGACGGCATGATCTTCCGCCTGCCCACTTCGGCCACGGTCGAAAGCGACGATCAGCCGCTGCAGCGCTCCTTCCACGTGCAATTCAACGTGCCCGTCAACATCACCTCCTCCGCCCCGTGGATTCAAGTGAGCCACACGCCCGAAGGCGACGTCACGTTCAAGGTAACGGCCAACACCAGCGGCCGCCCGCGCGTGGGCTGGTTGCTTTCGCACGCCCACGGGCTCACCGACTCGGTGCGCATCACGCAAGCCACGCTCTCGGACATCGTGGGCACCTACCGTCAGCACGCTTCTACGCTCGACAGCAGCCGCACCCGCATGATCGACACCACCAACGTGGTCACCATCTCGAAAATCTCCGACACGAAAGCCCTCTTCTCCATCGACGGCAACCTCAACTGGGAGTGCGAATTCCGTCCCGGCCAAGGTCTGTACATGAACAACGGTAAAGTGCTGCGCGAAGTGAAGAATCCGCCGCAGCCCAGCACCTATCTCGTGTCGCTGCTCGCCGCCAACGACTTCCGCCCCGGCCATCTGAACAGCATCATCGGCACACGCGAAACGCTGCGCGTGGCCATCGGCGACAACGGCGACCTTGTGTTCCGTCAGCACGAAACCATCAGTTTGGAACAGCAGTGGAACAGCTACGCCGTGGGACGCGCCAGCTCCACGAAGCTCTCTCTCGATACCTACCTGGGACTCTTCACCGCGTTCATCAACCCCACGCTCACCTATCTGCCCCACGGCGCCGCCACCCGCCCCGCCGCTGTGCGCAGCTCCCGCCGCTGATCGAGCACCGACTCCTTATATATAATAGACAATCCCCGCCTTGTCCTTCGAGACAGGCGGGGATTGTTTTGTGTCCGGGCCGAAGCGAGTGTCGGCATCGGGGCTCAGAATTCGTCGTTGGCATAGAGCGAGTCGAACACCGAGAGGCGGTAGTCGAAAAGTTCCTCGTCGCGGAAGAAGCGTTTCAGTTCCACCTCAGCCGCCTCGAGACTGTCGCTGGCATGCACGATGTTCTCTTGGAACGACATGCTGAAATCGCCACGGATCGTCCCTGCCGGGGCCTTACGTCCCGTGGTGGGGCCCGTAATGGTGCGCACGGCCTCCACAGCGCCCACGCCCTCGAGCGCAATCGCCACAACGGGACACACCATCATGCTGTCTTTCACGCGCTGGAAGAACTCTTTGCCGGCCAAGTGGGCATAGTGTTCGGAGAGCAACGCATCGTCGAGCTGCATCATCTTGAGTCCGCACACGCGGAGTCCTTTTTTCTCGAAGCGCGAGAGCACTTCGCCCATCAGCGCGCGCTGTACGGTGCAGGGTTTGAGGAGAACGAGAGTTTTTTCGAGTGCCATAACTGTAGATTGTTAGGATTTGGATTTACGATTCGGGGGTGACAACACTACGTTGTCGGCGTAAAGATATGCATTCCCGCGCGTTTGGCAAAACTTATTTCACACTTTTGCGCTCTCCGCCTTGCAAAATCGTCTCATTCCGTTCCCCTTCGGCAACGCCCGCTCCGCACCGTGCGCGAAAGCACTCGGGCCGCTGTGCCATAAAAAAAACGCCCGCAGCTGTTTCTTGCGAAACCGTTGCGGGCGGACGGGGTTATCGAAAATAACATCCTACACAATTCGCGTTGAGCGAACTGCGATCCATTTTATTTTGCGCAGTCTTCTTTGAGCGTAGCCACAAGCATCCAGATCAGCTTCTCTTGTTCACGGAGCCAGTCGCTGACCATGGCAGTCGTAGCCTCATCTCCTGCTTCTTGAGCGGCAGCCAAAACCACGCGCTCCTGGGCGATGAGTTGCTTCTCGGTTTCGAGCACCTGAGAGAGGGCGCTGTGACCGCAGTGAGTCACTTCGGCTTCCTTCACCTGCGAAATTTTGAGGTATTCGCTGTAGCGGTGTTCGGGCGTGGCACCGAGCTGGAGGAGACGTTCTGCGATGTCGTCGGCCTTGGTTGCGATGCCGTCATAGAGACGTTCGAACTCAACGTGGAGATTGTAGAAGTTCGTGCCTTGTACGTTCCAGTGGAAGTCGCGGAGGTTGGTGTAGTAAACCTGCACGTCGGCGAGGAGCTGACGAAGTGCGGAAACGACGGGTTGAACCTTCTGTGCGTCGAGGAGAGTGTAGTTGAGTGTGCTCATTGTTTTGCTATGTTTTAGGGGTTCTGTTAAGTGAATTCTTTCTGTGAATTGGAGACGTCGCCCGCAGGATTGGCCTGGGCGGCGGCTTATCTCGTTTCGATGTTGCAAAGGTAGTGGCTTTCGCCCCGCAATGCAACAGACAAGGTCTACTTTAACATTGACATTTTCAATATCTACGCCCATCTCTAAGAGAATCAGCGCCTTGCACGCAAGGAAAAACGCATGCAAGGCGCTGATTTAACGGGGAGCTCCCGACGTCGGGCGCCGGGCTGCCGGCAGTTTAGCGGCGCTTGGCTCCACGAGCGCGAGGCACACGAGCGGCTCCGGCCCCGGCGGCACGCGCTGCACGGGGACGCACTTCGGCTCCCGCGGCATGGCGGGCGGGACGCAGGCGGGCAGCGGGCTCAGCCTGGGCGCGACGCGGCACAACGGGCTGCACACCGCGCAGCGGACGACGGGCGGCGGGACGCACGGCGGGCTGGGCTTGTGCCACAGGCGCCTTGGCGCGACGCACCGGTGCGCGGCGCACTCCGCGGGCGGCGGGCTGCTCTTCGTAGTATTTGGGTTTGTCGTCGTAGGACTCAACCGGCTCCTGTGCGGCGGCCGAAGGCAGGGCGGGCGCTGCCGTGTGAAGGATTTCCACACCGCAACCGCGCACGATGCGATCCACCAACAGGGGCGAATAGGCGTGCACCACGCCGTCGGCCTGGATGATGCGCACGGGTTGTCCCGCGGTCACTTCGAGCACGATGCCCTTTTCGGCACGGCCATTGGTGAAGAGCACCACATCGGTGAGTTCGGTTTCGGTGAGCACGGGTTTGGCCTGATCGGCAAAGCCGTCATTGTATTGCTGCGCACGAGCCGTGCCCGCAGCGAGGGCAAGGCAGAGCGCGAGGCCGAATATCTTTTTCATTGTCGTTGGGCGATAAAGGGGTGAAGTGTCGGGCTTTCGATTAGAATTGGTAGCCCAGACGCAGGGTGAATGCGGGTTGGTTCTTCCATCCGGAGCGGGGGATGACGCGTTTGCCGTACGATCCGTCGGGAGCCACCTTGCCGGCGTTGGGCGTGATGGACTTGTTGACCTGATGGTAGACGCCGCCCACGCCAAACGTCCACTTACCGTAGCGCACACCGAGTTGCGCACCGGCATAGAGGGCCATTTCGGGGTAGTTCTTCTTGTTCGAAACGGTGTTGACCGAATAACCTCCGCGCAGATCGAGGAAGGGGGTGAACTTGCCGTGGAGCGGATAGTCGATACGGGCGAGCAGCATCGGAGTGATGGGCATGATCTCGGTGCGGTCGTAGCGTTGCACGGTGGCGCCCACGCCCACGTAGAACAAACGGCTGATGCGCGTGCCGACGGTGAGCGAAAATTCGGGATTCATCTCGCCCACGAGCTGGCGGTTCTGCTCCAATCCGTAGCCGATGCCCACTTCGGCGGTGCCGGCGAGGCGGAATTTGTGCGTCTGGGCCTTTTCGGCGGGCGCGGCGGCCTTTTTGTTTTGGTCGATCAGGATGCGTTCCACCTCATCCCACTTGTAAGTGAAGACCTGTCCGTAGACATTGCGGAGCTTGATGGGGGCATTGATGCTGCGCTCGAGCACAGTGCCCTGCACTTTCTGTCCGTTTTTGAGCACAATCACGTCGCGTGCGGCCTCAACGGCCTTCTTGTCGGGACGACGCTCCACGCGCTCCACGTCGACGGCGCGATAGTAGTAGATGGTGCCGTCGGTCATTTCGATTTGCACCCCTTCGTCGTTCGATTCGAGCACCTTGCACTTGATGGTGCGGCCGCTCTTGAGCACCACGTAGTCGGCATCGTACTGTCCGGCGGCTGCGGCGGGTTGAATTTCGGCGGCGGTCATCTCGTCCTTCTGCGCGGGTTGGGGCGCGGTCGGGAGGGGCGTCACGACGGTTTCGGCGGGCTTGACGGTAGCGGGGCTTTCGCTCTCGGCGGCACCGCGCACGGGGGTGACAGCGGGCTTGCCGCGCTCCACACGTGCCACCTCTTCGGGTCGATACACGCGCACTCTGGCATCGGCCAGGAGCACTTTGACGGGCTGTCCGGGCACGTAGGTGATGACGCGGCACTTGGCACTCATGCCGTCGCGCAAGACGATGAGATCGGGCAGGTCACGATCGGTGACAATGCTGCCCATCGGGCTGCCATAGGCGCTCCGGTCGGTGGTTTGCGCCGAAAGTCCGGCAAAGCTCAGACCGACGGCCAGCGCGAAGAGGTAGATACGTTTCATATCGGGTGTGATGGGGAAGTTTTTACACTGTTGTTTCGTTCGGCGACGGATCGTCGCACGGCAAAGTTAGCGTTATTTTCGACAAAGATCAAGCAGATTGCCGAAATATCGCATTTCGCTGCGTGAAAAAGGGCTTTTTTCGCTCTTCGACGGCCCGGAAGGCGCAAAAAAGCCCCCGTGTTTCGACGGAAACGCGGGGGCTTTGTGTGAAAATCGCGAAGCTTTTTGCCCACAGCGGGGGTGTTGCCGACGAGAGTCCGGCAAGCGCCGGGACAAAGCGGCGGGCAAGGGCCTACCGGATGGAGATGGCAAATCCGCCGCCCGCGCCGGCCACGAGGTGCTTGAGCACCGTGTTGCGGTTGACGGTCATTTTCTTGATCACATAGGCCTCGGGGCGCTTGTTCCAGGCGGTGCCGGGAGCATCCATGTAGAGCGTGGCGGTGTAGTTGCGGCCGGGCGTGAGGAAATCGAGCGGGAGGTTGGTTTTGTAGCCGTTGTCGCCTGCGGTGCAGCCCACATACCATTCGTCCTTGCCCTTGGCTTTGCGGGCGGTGAGGACATATTCGCCGGGTTCGGCGGCCAGATAGAGGCTCTTGTCCCAGTCGAGGGCCACATCCTTGATGAATTGGAAGGCATCGGGGCGGGCCTCATAGTGTTCGATCACGTCGGCGGCCATTTGCAGGGGGCTGTAGAGCGTGACGTAGAGGGCCAATTGGCGGGCCAGGGTGGAACGCACGTGGCTCTTGTTGTCGGGGCTCATCTGTTGGAGATCCATCACGAAGATGCCCGGGGTGTAGTCCATCGGTCCGCCGATGCAGCGGGTGAAGGGGAGGATGGTGGTGTGGTTGACGGGGTTGCCGCCGAACGCCTCGTACTCTGTGCCGCGCGCACTCTCGTTGGCGATGAGGTTGGGGTAGGTTCTGCACAGCCCGGTGGGGCGTGTGGCCTCGTGGGCGTTGACCATGATGTGGTAGTCGGCTGCCTTCTTCACGGCATAGAGGTAGTGGTTGTTCAACCACTGGCCGTAGTGGTGCTCTCCGCGGGGGATGATGTCGCCCACATAGCCGCTCTTGACGGCGTCGTAGCCGTTGTCGACCATGAAGCGGTAGGCGGCATCGAGATGTCGCTCATAGTTGCGCACCGACGAGGAGGTTTCGTGGTGCATGATGAGCTTCACGCCGCGCGCCTTGGCATATTCGTGGAGTTCCTTGACGTCGAAATCTGGATAGGGGCTGACAAAGTCGAAGACATAGTCCTTCTGGTGCCCGAACCAGTCCTCCCATCCTTGGTTCCAACCCTCGACGAGCACGGCATCGAGTCCGTTTTTGGCGGCAAAGTCGATGTATCGCTTCACATTGGCCGTGTTGGCCGAGTGTTTGGGCGAGGCGGGGAGCTTGGAGTAGTCGGTTTCACCGAGTTTCACGCTGCTCACGGCGTCGGTGTAGGCCCATTGTCCGCGTCCGGTGATCATGTCCCACCACACGCCCACGTATTTCACGGGGTGAATCCACGAGGTGTCGTCGATTTTGGAGGGTTCGTTGAGGTTGAGGGTGATGCGGCTGGCGAGAATGTCGGTGGCTTTTCGTCCCACGATGACGGTTCGCCACGGCGAATTGGTGGGCGTTTGCAGATAGCCCTTGTCGCCGCGCGCATCGGGGGTGAGGTGGCTCACGAAAGTGTTGTTTTGCTCGTTGTAGGTGAGGTGCATGGTGGGATAGTCCACACAGGCGGCCTCGTGGAGGTTGACATACAGGCCGTCGGAGGTGCGCATTTGCAGCGCGGTCTGCACGGTGGTGGGCCCGGCGGGGGTGCTGGAAGAGGTGGCCTGGATGGCCTTTTGCATCCGTCCGCGTATGCCGGAGAGTTTCGTCTGCTGGTATTCGAACTCTTGGGTGTCGTAGTCGCCGGCCACCCACCAGGCGGTGTGGTCGCCCGTCATGGCAAATTCCGTCAGCTCGTCGGCCACGACAAAGTAGGTGAGTTTTTTCTGATCGGGGAACTCATAGCGGAAACCGAGTCCGTCGTCGAAGAGGCGGAAGCGGATGTTCATGAAGCGATCGTTCTTCGACTGTTTGAGACACACGAGCAGTTCGTTGTAGTGATTGCGAATACTGCTCTCCTCGCCCAGCACGGGTCGCCACGTCTCGTCGAAGCTGTTGTTTTCGTAGCGCAGGAGTTGGAAGCCGCTGTAGCAATCGGCTTTTTGCTCGGCGTTTTGGTCCTTGGGCATCTCGGACTTCACCTCCGAAAAGGAGTTTTGCTCGCTGCTATTGCTCTTGAATTTGTAGCCAAGATGGGAGGGAGCGATGACGGTTCGGCCGTCGACGGTGAGGGTGTAGGTGGGTCGACCGTCGTCGATGCGGAAGTCGAGTTTCATTTTGCCGTCGGGCGAGGTGACTTGCTGCGCGTTGGCGGCGAGGGCCAGGAGGGCAAAGGCGGAAGTGAGGAGGGTCTTCTTCATTTTGTCGAGGCTGCTATATAAATAATGTGTGCGGTTGTGACCGTCGGTGCGGTTGTTGGGCCGACTTGCGGGGCGTGCGCTGCGCGGGCGTGGCGATGGTCGACCGCCTACCGGCGCGTTCCGAAGCGGTGTGCCCCCAAAAGTTGGGGACTTTTCAGCACAAAGATAATCAATCGGGCGATTTTTGCCTGCTTTGCGCCGAGAAAGCAAGTTCGAGTTTGCAAATTTCATTCATTCGGCGGCATTTTTTGCTTTTTATTGTACACTCGAGCGCAAAAACGCGCAAGCCATACCGCCCTCGCTCGGGGGAAATGGCACCGCAAGCGGGCGAACACGGGGGCCAATCGGGGCGGGGAAGCTCGCGTGGGGGGAAGTAGCGGAAAACCAACCGTATCGGGCGAGGCCACACGGAGATATTTCACTCTCGGCCACACGGCGGCGCGCGATGCTCGCCGCGCCCCTGCGTCTTCCTCCCCTCGAACCGTAACGGACGGCGCACGGCTTTCGATTCTAACCACTCTTTTTGCGCATAATCCATAAAGACAAGGGCATCCTACGCAAAAAATATATACAAACACGCGCGCAGACAAAAACGATTCACTATATTTGCAAAATAAATTCACACAGCCGGCAATACTACACGCAGTGTCAGTTTATCATTCTCATCAAAAAAACAGTATTATGGAAGGTTTACTCATTATCTTCAGCTTCCTTGGCTACATCCTAGGAATCATCGCTTTTTATCTCTTCGTGCGCATGGCCATCGACCTGCATTTCTTGCGGAAGGAGTTCGAGAAACTCAAACGCATCCACCGCTTGGGTGAATATAGTCTCGCTAAAGGAAAACGCATCTACCGGCCCGGCGAAAAACTCTACTGCGAAGAATTGAAAACTTCGGTAACCGTAACAGGACTCACGGAGAATGGATTGTACTACTGCGAAGCGCGATCAGACAAAGGCGTTTACTTCGGGAAAAACTATTACATTCCAGGCGACAAACTCTCGGAACTCCCGAAAGAGGGAGCCTAAATTTCTCTTTTGCTCCCAATTTCAAAGCAATACCTCATGAAGTTTGCCCCTCGATGGGACGAACCGGCACAAAAAACGGCCAAACCGCCGACGAACACACGGGGTGTCTGTCGGCGGTTTGGCCGTTGGCGGAGTGGGAACGGGGCGCGCTGTCGCGGCACATTGCGGTGCGCGACAGCGCCATAGGGCATGAGGTGCGGCGAGCCTTAGGCTTTCAGGCCGTTGTGGGCGATAAGCCACTCGGCAATCTGCACGGCGTTGAGCGCAGCTCCCTTCTTGATTTGGTCGCTCACCAGCCAGAAGGTCATGCCGTTGGGGTTGGCGAGGTCTTTGCGGATGCGGCCGACGTAAACATCGTCGCAACCGGCCAGGAAGAGGGGCATGGGATATTCGCGCTCGGCGGGATTGTCGCGCAACGTGAGGCCTTCGCCGTCCGACACGGCGCGGCTCACCTCTTCGACGGAGAGGGGGCGCTCGGTCTCCACCCAAATGGCTTCGGAGTGGCTGCGCATCACCGGAACGCGGACGCAAGTGGCGCTCACTTCGATGTCGGAGTGCATGATCTTGCGCGTTTCGTTGTACATCTTCATCTCTTCCTTCGTATATCCGTTGTCGGTGAAGACGTCGATCTGGGGAATGACGTTGTAAGCCAGCTGATAGGCGAATTTCTCAACGTGGGGCTTTTCGCCGGCCGCGAGTGCGCGGTGCTGCGCCTCGAGTTCGTCCATGGCAGCTTGGCCTGCGCCGGAGGCTGCTTGGTAACTGGCCACGTGCACACGGCGGATGTGGCTCAGTTGCTCGATGGCTTGGAGCGCCACCACCATCATAATCGTGGTGCAATTGGGGTTGGCAATGATGCCACGGGGGCGGTTGAGGGCATCTGCGGCGTTGCACTCGGGCACCACGAGGGGCACGTCCTCATCCATGCGGAAGGCGCTGGTATTGTCGATCATCACGGCGCCGAAACGGGTGATGTCGGCCGCAAACTCGCGCGAGATGCCGGCGCCGGCGCTGGTGAAGGCGATGTCGATGCCGCGAAAATCGTCGGTGTCGTGGCGCAGTTCGCGCACTGTTACGTCGCGATCGCCGAAACGATAGACTTTGCCGGCACTACGTTTCGAACCGAAGAGTCGAAGTTCGTCGATGGGAAACTTGCGTTCGGCCAGTACGCGGAGAAACTCTTGGCCCACGGCACCGCTGGCGCCTACAATGGCTACGTTCATAGGATGGAAAAATAATTTTCGCCGGCTCGATGCGCCGCGGCACGGGGCAAAGGCGATCGGGTCGGGAGTTTTTTGTAGAAATACTATCTGCAAAAGTATCGATAAATCCCGTATTTCGCGCGCGGTATGCCATTTTTTTTGTTACTTTGCCGCTCCAACGTCCCGATTTCGGGCCATTGTGCAGTGCATATGTCGTTTATTCCGCTTCCCATCACCGACCCAACTTGGATCTTCTTCGTGGTGTTGGGTGTGATTCTCTTCACACCCATGCTCCTCGAACGGCTTCGTGTGCCCTCGATTGTGGGTTTAATTGTGGTAGGTGTGGTGATTGGTCCGCACGGCGTGCACTTGCTCAACCGCGACGCCAGTTTTGAGATCTTCGGTAAGGTGGGACTCTATTATATCATGTTCATGGCGTCGCTTAGCATGAACCTAACGGACGTGATGCGCCACCGTTATGTGGCCCTCGCCTTTGGTCTCATCTCGTTTGCGCTGCCTTTTGCCCTCGGCCTGGGGGTGAATGTGTGGGGGCTCGGCATGAGTTGGCCGGCAGGTCTGCTGGTGGCGTCGATGTACGCGGCACATACGCTGCTGACCTACCCTGTGGTGATGCGATGGGGCCTTTCCAAACACCGATCGGTGGGCATTGCCGTGGGCGCCACCATTATTACCAATGTGCTAACCCTCTTGGTGCTGGCCATTGTGGGGGGCGCTTACAAACCGGTCGGGGAGGGTTTCAACTTTCTCCTGCTCGGCGCGCGATTGGTGGGGCTGAGTGTGGGCATCGTCGTGGTATTTCCGTGGATTTGCCGCCGCTTTTTCCGCCGTTTCGAGGACAATGTGGTGCAATATATCTTCGTGTTGACACTCGTTTTCCTCGGTGCCGGCCTGATGGAATGGGTGGGTATGGAAGGCATCTTGGGAGCTTTCTTGGTGGGGCTGGTGCTCAACCGCGAAATTCCCCCCGCCGGTCCGCTGATGAACCACATTGAATTTGTGGGCAACGCGCTTTTCATCCCCTACTTCCTGATTGGCGTGGGCATGATCATCAATGTGCAGGCCATGGCTGCGGACTATGGCATTTTCCTCACCGCCGGCGTGATGATTCTCACCGGCGCGGCGGGCAAAATCCTCGCCGCCCACACGCTTCGCCTCATGCGTTTCAGCGCGGGCGAGGCCCAATTGGTGTCGGGCCTCTCTACTGCGCGCGCGGCCGCCACGTTGGCCATCGCGCTTGTGGGCTACGAAATCATTCTCCCCGACGGCACTCACCTGCTGGGCGACGAGATCATCAACGCTTCGATGTTTCTGATTCTGGGTTCGTGCATTGTGGCCTCAACCCTCACCGAACGCGCCGCGCGCAAGCTCGTTCTCTCGGGCGAAGCGGCGCAAGAAGACGCATCGGCCGACAAGGATTCGCTCATTGTGGCGCTGAGCAACCCGCACATGCTCATTCCGCTCACCAACATGGCCCTGATGTTGCGCAGCCACGGCCCGACGGCGCAGCTCACCGCGGTGAGTGTGGTGCTCGATGACGATGCCGAACGGCGAAACGAGGCGCAACGCAGCCTGGACTACGCCGCCAAGATGGCCGCCACCGTGGGGGTGCGCATGCAAACCCACTGCCGGCGTTCGGTGAATGCCGTGACCGGCATCATACACACCGCGGGCGAACACGAAGCCACCGACATTCTCATCGGTCTCCACAGCAAGAAACACATCGGCGAAACCTTCTACGGCAAATTTGCCACCGACCTCATCGCCTCTTCCTCCCAACAAATTCTGATCTACCGGCCGCTCGTGCCCATCCACTCCCTGCGGCGCCTGCATGTCATCGTGCCGCCGCGCGGAGAGTTCGATCCGGGATTGAAACACTGGTGCCGGCGCATCGCCACCCTGGCCGAACAAACCGCTTGTCGCGTATCGGTCTACGGCGAAGAGCGGACACTCCGCGCCGTCGAGGGCGCTTGGCAGGCAGAACGCCGGAGCCTCTCGGCCGACTTCCACAAGTTCACGCCCGCCGAAGGCTTGGCCGGCGTGGCCGCCCGCACCCGTCCCGACCACATGGCCGTGTTTGTGCTCGCCCGCCGCGGCATGCCGTCCTACCACCGCCGCCTCGAGGACATACCCGGACAGCTCGAACGCTATTTCTCCGCCCGCAGTTGGATGCTCATCGTCCCCGCGGCGCTCGGCTCCTCGTCTTCGAGTGCCGACGGGCGCAACGCCCTCACCCTCTCCGACCGCTGAACGGCAGCACCCCGCCCTCTTCTCTCTCCTTCGTCATTCCCCAAAACTCCTCCCCATGTCCATCCTCTCCATCCGCAACATCCACAAATCGTTTGGCACTCTCGAAGTGCTCAAAGGCATCGACACCGACATCGCCCGCGGCGAAATGGTGAGCATCGTCGGCGCTTCGGGTGCCGGCAAGACCACCCTGCTCCAAGTGATGGGCACTTTGCTGCGCCCCGACGAGGGTTCCATCACCTTGGCCGATACCGACGTAACGCGCCTGGGCGATGCCGCCCTCTCGCGCTTCAGAAATCAGCACATCGGCTTCATCTTTCAGTTCCACCAACTCTTGCCCGAGTTCACCGCCCTGGAGAATGTGATGCTGCCGGCCCTCATTGCGGGACAAAGCAAGCGCACCGCCGCCAACCGTGCGGCCGAACTGCTCGAGTTCATGGGACTCACGGCGCGCGCCGAGCACAAACCCACCGAACTCTCGGGCGGCGAACAACAACGCGTGGCCGCTGCGCGCGCCCTCACCAACCGTCCCGACATTGTCTTCGCCGATGAGCCCACCGGTTCGCTCGACACGCACAACCGCTCCGAACTGCAAGCCCTCTTCTTCCGCCTGCGCCGCGAATTGAACCAAACCTTCGTCATCGTGACCCACGACGAAAAATTTGCCGCCCAAACCGATCGCTGCATTCGCCTCGCCGACGGCCGCGTGGTGGACTGAAATCGACCACCCCCTCCCCCGCCGCACCGCAATTGTGCCGGGCAAAACGCCCCCGGGGCCCCTCGGCGGCGAAAAATCCCCCACAAAACACACCGACTCTGCAAACGGAGGCGGTGTTTTTTTGTACCTTTGCTCCGGCTTAACGCCAACACCCATTCATTTCCCCCCAATCCACAAACGTGCCCCGCCCTCGCGACGCGGCACCCCGGCAACTCACATGAGCACACTCCGTTTCAAAGTGGTGGAAGAGGCCTTCAAGAAGCGCCCCGTCCCCGTGACCGCCCCGGCCGAACGCCCTTCGGCGTACTATGCCACCTATGTTTTCAACCAGGACAAGATGCGAAAGTATCTTCCGCTCGACGTTTATCGGCGCTATGCCGAGACCCTCGACACCGGACGCCCACTCGACATGCACACCGCCAATGCCATCGCCCAAGGCATGAAGCAGTGGGCCGTCGAGATGGGCGTCACGCATTATACACACTGGTTCCAACCCCTCACCGAAGGCACCGCCGAAAAGCACGACGCCTTTGTTGAGCACGATGGTAAGGGCGGCATGATCGAAGACTTCGCCGGCAAGCTCCTTGTCCAGCAGGAACCCGACGCCTCCTCCTTCCCCAACGGCGGAATCCGCTCCACTTTCGAGGCGCGCGGCTACTCCGCTTGGGATCCCGCCAGCCCCGTCTTCATCATCGACGACACGCTGATGATTCCCACCGTCTTCATCAGCTACACCGGCGAAGCCCTCGACTACAAAGCCCCGCTCAAAAAGTCGATCGCCGCCGTCAACCACGCCGCTGAAGCCGTTTGCGCCTATTTCTACGACGAGCCCGTGCACGTACACACCAACCTCGGTTGGGAACAGGAGTACTTCCTCGTGGACGAAGGGCTCTACGCCGCCCGCCCCGACCTCTTGCTCACCGGACGCACCCTCATGGGGCACGACAGCGCCAAGAATCAGCAGATGGAAGACCACTATTTCGGCGCCATCCCCGAGCGCGTGGCCGAATTCATGCGCGATCTCGAAATTCAAGCCCTCCGTCTCGGTATTCCCTGCAAGACGCGCCACAATGAGGTGGCTCCCAATCAGTTTGAGCTCGCCCCCATCTACGAAGAGTGCAATTTGGCTGTGGATCACAACATGTTGCTCGTCTCGCTCATGCGCAAAGTGGCGCGCAAACACGGCTTTCGCTGCCTACTCCACGAGAAACCCTTCGCCGGCATCAACGGCAGCGGCAAACACTGCAACTGGTCGCTCTGCACCGACACCGGCGTCATTCTTCACGCCCCCGGTCGCTCCAAAAGCGACACCCTTCGCTTCCTCACCTTCATTGTCGCCACGCTCATGGGCGTCTATCGCCACAACGGTCTGCTGAAAGCCAGCATCATGAGCGCGGGCAACTCCCACCGCCTCGGCGGTCACGAAGCCCCGCCCGCCATCATCTCCTCGTTCTTGGGCAAGCAAGTGAGCGAACTCCTCGACCGCGTCGCACAGTCGGCCGACCCGCTCGCTCCCATGGCGGGCAAACAGGGCGTGCAACTCGACATTCCGCAGATTCCCGAGCTCTTCATCGACAATACCGACCGCAACCGCACCTCGCCCTTCGCCTTCACCGGCAACCGCTTCGAGTTTCGCGCCGTCGGCTCGTCGGCCAACTGCGCCAGCGCCCTCATTGTGCTCAACACCGCCGTGGCCGAAGCGCTCACCGACTTCAAGGTGCGCGTCGATGCCCTCCTTGCCGCCGGCCAAAGCACCGAAGAAGCCCTCCTCAACACCCTGCGCGACGACATCCGCACCTGCCGCCCCATCCACTTCGACGGCAACGGCTACAGCGAAGAGTGGAAGGCCGAAGCCGCCCGCCGCGGCCTCGACTGCGAAACCAGCTGCCCGGTCATCTACGACCGCTACACCGACGAGGATTCCGTGCGCATGTTCGAAAGCATGCACGTCATGACGCGCAACGAACTCGCCGCCCGCAACGAGATCAAGCGCGAGATCTACTACAAAAAGATCCAGATCGAAAGCCGCGTCTTGGGTGATCTGTGCATGAACCACATCATTCCCGTCGCCACCAAGTACCAAAGCGTGCTGGTCGACAATGTAAGCAAGATCATGTCGGCCTTTCCGCCCGAGAAAGCCGCACAACTCAGCGCCTACAACGTCACGCTCATCGAAAAGATCAATCTCCACACCGATTTCATCGTCAATGCCGTTGAGGAGATGGTGGAAAAGCGCAAAGAGGTGAATCGTCTCACCGACATCCGCGCCCTCTCCGTGGCCTACCACGACGAGGTCGAGCCCTTCTTGCACGCCATTCGCTACCACATCGACAAACTCGAACTCATCGTCGAGGACGAAATGTGGACGCTCCCCAAATATCGCGAGCTCCTCTTCATCCGCTGATCGAAAAGCGCGCCTTTTCTCCCCGCCGTGCCACACGGTGCACCGCCTCTCCTCACGGCGCAACAAAAACACCCCGATTTTCCGAAGAAAATCGGGGTGTTTTGTGTTTTTACCGGGGATTTTTTAGGAAAATACAGAATTCCCCTCACCTTGCTTCCCGCTAAACAAGAAATTCATGGAAAATCATATCGACACATCACACATATTTAGCACAACACTCACCTAATAGACAAAAATCTAAGAAAATCTTTTGCCCATATTCCACCTTTTTATTACCTTCGCCACATACCAAGAAAATAAACTACCTACGCACACATAAAATCCACCTCTGTCTGCTACAAGTTCCGAAATATAACCGACAGATCCCCAATCATTCGTCTTCATCTCATCAATTTCTATCATGAAAAACCTCTATCAATGGGCACTCACCCTATTTGCGGTGATCTTACTGCTGCCCCTCAACTCCTGCTCGGGTGGCTCCGGTCGGAGCAAAGTCGAATACATCCCCTTCCGTGAGACTCAAGACGGGCAATGGGGCATGATCTCTCCAGACGGCAAGGTATTGTTCAGAGAAGAGTTCAACAACGAACCCACCCTTGCACGCGAAGGTCGATTCTTTGTACGCAACGACAAGGGCCTTTGGGAGATGTACACAGCCGAAGCCAAGCCCGAGAAAATCGGTGGTGAATACACTTCTGCCTCTTCCTTCAACAACGGCCGTGCCGTGGTGGCCGAAGCCAACGAACCAGTCAAAATTATCGACACTGACGGCAAAACTATTAAAATACTCGACAAAATCAACGACAAAGTCATAGAAAGTGTATCGGCGTTCCACTGCGGAATCGCATATTTCAAGACAACGGACAGTTTAACCGGAGCGATTGATCGCGAGGGTAACTGCATAATTGAACCCAGCCACCTAATTGAACCGACCTTCCTCCACATATTCCGTGAAAACGGATTGCTTCTCGCCATACCGGCCCAATACAGCAAAGTTATTCGTGATGAAAAAGGAGAAATGCAAGGCACGAAAATAAGAGTACTTGACAGGGACGGAAAAGAAATCAACCAACTGTCGGGAGACAACTACATCTGTATGTTCTACGGCGGTGACAAAATCATTGCTTGGCAAAATCGCAACGGGAAAATAGTGTCTACCATTCTTGACAGCAAAGGCAACCAGCTTTTAGAAGGTGGACCTGTAAGTGAAATTATGGACGTAGAAGGTGAGAACTTCACTTATTGTGTCGATAAACGCTTCGGGTTGATGAACCTGAAGGGAGAAACACTCATCCACGCTCAATATAGCAACCTCCGTTTCGACGGAGACGGGCTGCTTATTGCCACGTTCGACGACGATAACGGGAGAAGCCAATGCAAAATCATAGACTTGGAGGGCAATCAAGTGGGCGATGAAATCTATTCCGAAATCATAGAATTTAAAGTAATCGACGGGAAACACACCATCGCCCAACGAAATGACGGAAGTTACGTTCTCATTGATTTGAAAGGCATGGTACTTCCGAAATTACCAGATATGGTAGAGATGGGACACTCCGATGGTAACGATTGGGTAAGCTCAAATACACCTAACAATTATGCGTATTAGTGAATTGAGCTACAAATACTGGATGACAACGGCATCAAAGTTCAATTTTTGGTCGCCTTCGACGACTATCCCGGTCGAGGAGAATTTGCCTGCAACGGCTATCAATACGCGTGGAACAACGCAAAAGTAGCAGCTTGCGGAGTCACGTTCTCCGGCACCGGAAAGTTAGAAGGAAAAACAGACAATCTCTATCACATACTCATCAAGAAATTCGCCGCCCGCGGCAAAGTACCCAAAGAAAATAAGGGAGCGAAACTCTTCGATCTGAGCAACGGAAAGCACGTTATTGTGGCTCATTCAAAAGATGAGGTCGGGGTTATCTTCTGTACCGCCGAAATTGCGCAAAACTTCGACTATGACAAATACTCAGATTATGAAGAAGGAACTTCCAATGTCGAAGATAGTGTCTCCCTCGACGTACCCTACGACGAAGGACTGGAGGGCGAAGAGGAGGAAAGCTTCGTTGACAGCACATCTGCCGACTACTAGTAAACAATAATCCCCATCCTTCAAAATAAAACGAGGCGGTCGCACATCGAAACAACCGCCTCGTTTTGACATTTGAGGGAAGAATAGAGAGGAGTGCACTGCGAAAAGCTCACACTCCACCCACTTTCTCCCCCATTCACCCCGCCCTATCCGAACAACTCGCGCAGGGCAGCCTCGACACGCGAGACGGGGACGAGTTCAATGCCCGAGAAACGGGCCGCATCGAGCGACTTCATGTTCTGCGCCGGGAGGAGGAAACGGCGGAAGCCCAATTTCATGGCCTCAGCAATGCGGCGATCGATGCGCGTCACGGGGCGAATCTCACCACTCAAACCACATTCGCCCGCCATGGCCACGTCCTGATCGATGGGCGTGTCGACATTGCTCGACAACACCGCCGCGATGACGCTCAAATCGATCGCGGGATCGGTCACCCGCAGGCCACCGGCGATGTTGAGAAACACGTCTTTCGCTCCCAACTTGAAGCCCACGCGCTTTTCGAGCACGGCCAACAACATATTCAGGCGGCGCAGGTCGAAACCGGTGGCCGATCGCTGCGGCGTGCCGTAGGCCGCGGTAGAAACCAAGGCCTGCGTCTCGATCAAGAAGGGGCGCACGCCCTCGAGGGCGGCACAAATCGCCACACCCGAGAGGGGTTCGTCGTGCTGCGTGAGGAGCAACTCCGAAGGGTTGTCGACCGGACGCAGACCGTTGGCGTTCATTTCGTAAATACCCAGCTCGGCCGTCGAGCCGAAGCGGTTTTTGATGCTGCGGAGGATGCGATAGAAATAATGGCGGTCGCCTTCGAACTGCAACACGCAGTCCACGATGTGCTCCAACACCTTCGGTCCGGCGATGCTTCCCTCTTTTGTGATGTGTCCGATGAGCAAAACGGGCACCCCCTGCTCCTTGGCAAACTTAAGTAGGGCGGCAGCGCACTCGCGTATCTGGGTTACGCTGCCGGGCGAGCTTTCTACCGTCTCGGTGTGCATGGTTTGCACCGAATCGATGATGAGCAATTCGGGACGGACGGCGCGCACCTCCTCAAAGATGCGCTCCATGCGCGTTTCGCAGAGCAGGAGCATGCCGTCGGCGGCGGCATTTTCGGGCAAGAGGCGGTCGGCGCGCAGTTTGATTTGGCGTTCGCTCTCCTCCCCGCTCACATAAAGGATGCGGCGCTCCGCCATGCCGAGCACCGTTTGGAGCAAGAGCGTGCTTTTCCCGATGCCCGGTTCGCCGCCCAGGAGGATCAGGCTGCCGGGCACGATGCCCCCGCCGAGCACCCGGTTGAGTTCGGCGTCGTGCGTGTCGAGTCGCGGTTCTTCGGCGGCGTCAATTTGCGAAAGTGGCACAGGATGCGGCGTGTCGCGGTGCAATCCGGCCTGCTGCACCACGGCGGCGCCGCGCGAAGGCGAGGACGGAGCGACGGTAAATTCCTTCATCGTGTTCCAACTGCCGCACGAGGGGCATTTGCCCACCCATTTCGGTGTGTCGTATCCGCACACGTCGCAGACGTAGGCGGTTTTTGCTTTGGCCATAGGAGATGGTGTTCAGAAAAGTAGCCCCTGCCTCCGCCCACCTCGGAGAGATGAGCGGCGGCAGGGGTGCGAAAAGACATGGGTTCACTGCAAACTGCCGAGTTCCTCGCGGATGCTCACCAGTTCCTCGCGGATGGCGCGCAGGCGATCCACCACTTCCGTGGCACTGGCCGTGGCATTGTAGTTGTTGCGCAGGGCTTCGCGCGCGGCCTCGATGCGGAGTCCGCGCACCTTCACCAGGTTGTAGACCACGCGCACGGTTTCGATGTCGCGTTTCGTGTATTGGCGAATGCCGCGTGCGCCCTTCTTGGGTGAGATCTGCGGAAATTCGCGTTCCCAGAAGCGGAGCAGCGTGTCGTTCACGCCGAACATCTCGGCCACTTCGCCGATGGAATAGTAGAGTTTGAGGTCTTTGTCAGCTTTGACCGGCATGTGCAGTAGGAAAGTAGAGTTTACAGGTGAAAAAGCGGGGGAAGATCAGGGGCGCGTGCCCACGATTTTGCGACCCCCTTGGAGTAAAACGCCCGCAGGACGGGTTGCACCGGGCGAAAGACGGCGGCCATCGAGCGTATAAATCGGCGCCTCTTCGCTCCGCGTGGCCGCAGGCACGGCACGCACGCCCGTGGGCACGTAGCCGATGGGGTGCTCGGCGATGTAAGTGGCGCGCTCGCTGAGCCAAGCCTTCATCAGTGCGGCGAGAGAAGTGTAGTCGGGGCTGCCTTTCCACCAGCGATTGAAGTCGCGTTCGGCGGCCGGGGCGATCCAAGCGGCATATTCGTCGATATACTTGCAGAGCGAGTCGATGCCGCCCTGCTTGGCAAAGCGCTGCGCCAACTCATTGTAAGCGGTGGCCACCTCTTGCGATCCGCGCATGGCGTGGCGGAAGAAGTTGCGGCCGGGGCCGTTAGGGCCTTTCCCGTCGAGGAGGTCAAACTGGGGGTTGATCGTGGCAAAGGCGCCGGTGTGCTCGTAACCATAGGCCCAATCGAAGTCCCACACGGGGCCGAACACCCACTTGGATTGCGGGTCGAAGATGTCGGCACGCCACACATTGACGCTCTTCGGGTGGCGCAATTCGAGGTTGCCCGTGAGGTCGAACACATAGTAGAAGGCCGCGAGCGAAGGCACGTCGACCACCTCGGCAGTGCGCTCGGAAAGCACAGCGCGGGTGAGCTTTTGCACCTCGCTGTTGAGCGTTTGTTCATAGCGCGCCGCCGCTTCTTTGCCGTGCGCTTTGACATAGTCGTCGAGCTCGGGGGCTTTGAGGTCGATGGGCAACTTGTAGGTGCTGTCGCGCTTGGGGTCGCCGTCGTAAGTGTCCCACTCGAGGAGCGCGGCCTTCGACTCATCGGACACAACGACGCTGTTGGAGGCCAAATCCACCTGCTCAGTCAGGTTGTAAAGGCCGCGGTAGGAGCCGTTGATGTAGAGTTCAACCGGAATCATGTGGTTGGCGTGGCTGGCGCCCACGAGTTGGGCGGTGCGCATGGCGATGGCGTTGTTCAACTGCGCATCGCTGAGGAAGTTGGCCAGCAGCACCCAGCTTTTTCCCTTGGCCAATCCGAAGGGACTTTGCTTTTTGTCGAACTTAAAGCGGAAGGGCTTTTTCTTCATCGTCCACGTGGTGTTGCCGCGCCCGCGCACTTTGGCCGAATCGGTGATGTTTTTCCCGATTCCTGCGGCCGTGATGGTGATCTGCGCGCGGCGCCACGTTTTTTTACTGCTTTCGAGGTCGGAAAGCGTGATGCCGTCGGCCAATTTAATGTCGATGCGCGGCACTTCTCGCTGTGCCGCGGCAGAAAGCACGGCGAGTAGCGAGAGAAACAAGGGGAGAATACGGGAAAACATGGGGAGAAAATTGAAAAAACGGGGAACATTTCGGGGCGCCGCACCGGGTTGCAGCCCGCAAATGCGGCACGCGCCGCGCAAACCTCGTCGAAGTAGTGCGCGGCGCGTGGGGCAAATATACGTAATATCGGCTTTTCCACCAAGTTCAGACCTCCAAAGTCCACCAGCCTTCCCACGTTTCGCGGGGTGCAGCGCGTTGGATTTCGGGTCGTTGGGGCATTTCGCCGTCGAAATCGACGGGATCGGGCAGTCCATACCAGGGTTCGACACAGACAAAGGGGGCGTGTCGGCCGGCGGGTTGCCAAATGAGCCACACCGGTGCGGAAGAAGCCACGCGCGCAAAGCGCCTGCGCTTGCGATCGAGCACCTCTACGGCCTCCACCTGGCGGCCATCGAAGATCAAAGCCTCGTTGGCGAAGGTGCTCACTTCGATGGGCACGAGCGCATTGCCCATCTGGTGGAAGGCCAACGCGGCGAGGGTTTGCAGATTCTTGCTCCAGGGGATGGGCACACGCCCGGGTTCGACGCAGCCCTGGCGGCCGGCACGCAGCATGTCGCGGGGTGTGCCTTCGAAGCGGAGGAAACCGGCAACGTGCTGGCCGTGCTCGGCCCAGTCGGGGAGGTTGAGTGCGGGATGCGCCCCGACTTGGAACCACATGGAGCTGTGGAGCGAGCGATTCACCACGCGGAGATCGGCGCGGAGGGAGCGTCCGCGCAGGGTGTAGACCACTTCGAGGCGGTAGGGCCAAGGAAACTGCCGAAGTTCCTCATCGGTGTTCTCCACAGCCAGGTGCAGAAAATCGACACCCTGCTCCACCAACTGCCAATCTCTCCGGCGCACGAAACCGTGCTTGGGTATTTGGTAACTGCGGCCGTCGAGTCGGCACGTCCCGTCCCACAGTCCGCCTGTGATGGGGAAGAGAATGGGCGAACGGCCGTTCCAATAGGCGGCATCGCCTTGCCAAATGATTTCGCGGCCGCTGTTGAGGTCTACGAGACTTTGGATTTCTGCGCCTCGAGCCGAGACTTCGAGTCGCAAGTTTTCATTTTGTAGCGCATACATAATTCTTTTCTGTATTAAGGCGGTTGAACTATATATATAATGTGTGCGATGTCGTTTTTTTATCGGGCTGCCGTTATTGGCTTCTGCGTCAGATTGGTTCGTGTTCGGGCGGCCTTTCGCTCATTCGCGGCGGCGCGCGGTGTCTTTTCGGGGGGTTGTGCCCTCGTCGAAGCGGAGGGGGCGTCAGCGTCGGCGGTAGTCGAGCGGAGAGAGTCCGGTGTAGTTCTTGAAGTAGCGTCCCATGAGACTCTGCGAGGGGAAATTCATGCCGGAGGAGATTTCTTTGATGCTCAAATCGGTGTTGCGCAGCAGACTCTTGATTTCCATCACCACCAACACCGAGACCCACTGGCCCACGGTGCGGCCACTCACATTTTTAATGAGCTGCGACAGATATTTAGGGGTGAGTTGCAACTGATCGGCGTACCAATTCACACTGCGCTGCTCAGCAAAATTGCGAGAGAGCAGTTGCATGAAGCGATAGAAGATGTTGAATGTTCGCGTGTTGAAGGTTTCTCGGCGCGCGCCCCGCTCTTCGAGCAACTGGCAGAGGTCGAGATAGAAACTCTGTAGGCAAGTTTTGATCACCTCGCGGGCGAAACAATGTTTGTTGTCGAGCATGCGGGTGTGCAGGGCACGATAGTCGGCCAGGACTCGGTGTTTCTCCTCAGGGTTGAGCGAAAGCACGGGTTGCTCCATGAGCGAGAGCAGATAGGGCCAGAGCTGCGTCATGGACATGAGGGTTTCCTGCACGAAAGCGAGGTTTTGGAAAATGGCCTGTGCGGAGAATCCGGGCGAGAAATGGATTTCGCTGAAGGTTTGTTGTCCGAACGCCAGGAAGAGGTCGCCGGGTTCGACGCGAAAGGTGCGATCGTTGAGAACGAAGTCGGCTTCTCCCGCGGAGCAGTAGCCCACGGTGAAAAAAGAGGTCTGCACCGCCTGCGTGTCGGCGGGCAAAGCGGCGAGATCCTCCACGATGAGGAGTTCGTCGTCGAGCAGTTCCGTCCCCAATGCGTAGGGGCGCATGTCTTGCAGCGCCACGCTGTGTGGCTCATGGCGGCGCGCGTCTGAAGAGGAGGCCGAGTTGTTCATCACATCGCGGTTTAATCGGTTACTACTACCGCAAATATAGTAAGTTTTGTGGAGACGACGTTCTTTTTTCTGAAATAAATCAAGAGAAAGTCCCCGTGTTTTTTGCGTAGACGCAAAGCTATTCATTATACACAACAAGTCTTCAGATCGCTGTCGGGTGTATGCAAAGCGACGCCCGCACCTAAAAAAACAACAACGGGGCAGGAAAATTGGCACACGACATATTTTTATTGTATATTTGTGCTCTAAGCGCCCATCCCCGCGCGAGACATCGCCGACGACGGGGCGCTCCCACTGTTTTCTCACCACGCAGTTACCCTTTATGGCCAACGAATATCTCAAAAGTTTCACCGAACAAAAATACGAAGCGGGTTTCGTGACCGACGTCGAGACCGAACTACTCGAAGCCGGACTCAACGAAGACATCATCCGCCAAATCAGTCACAAGAAAGGCGAGCCGGAGTGGCTTCTCCAGTTTCGTCTCACGGCTTACCGCCATTGGCTCACGCTCACCTGCCCGGATTGGGCGCTGGTGCGGCTGCCCGACATCGACTATCAGGCGATTCACTACTACGCCGACCCCACGAAAAAGAAAAACGAGCAGAAGGAAATCGATCCCGAGCTGATGAAAACGTTCGAAAAGCTCGGCATTCCCCTCGAAGAACGCATGGCGCTGGCAGGAGTCGCGGTCGATGCGGTGATGGACTCCGTGTCGGTCAAGACCACCTTCAAGGAGCGGCTGCAAGAGAAGGGCATCATCTTCAGTTCCTTCTCGGAAGCCGTGCGCGAAAACCCCGAGCTGGTGCGCAAATACCTCGGTTCGGTCGTGCCCTACACCGACAATTATTTCGCCGCCCTCAACTCTGCCGTGTTCTCCGACGGCTCGTTTGTCTACATCCCCAAGGGCGTGCGCTGCCCCATGGAGCTCTCGACCTATTTCCGCATCAACGCGCGCAACACCGGGCAGTTTGAGCGCACGCTCATCGTGTGCGAAGACGGGGGCTACGTTTCTTACTTGGAAGGCTGCACCGCTCCGATGCGCGACGAGAACCAATTGCACGCCGCCATCGTGGAAATTGTGGTAGGCGAGGAGGCGGAGGTGAAATACTCCACCGTGCAGAACTGGTATCCCGGCGACGCCGAAGGCAAAGGGGGTGTGCTCAACTTAGTGACCAAGCGCGGACTCGTGCGCGGCCGCAACGGGCGCCTCTCTTGGACGCAAGTCGAGACAGGGTCGGCCATCACGTGGAAATACCCCTCGTGCATTCTCAGCGGCGAGGGCGCGCAGGCCGAATTCTACTCCGTGGCCGTGACAAACAACTTCCAAGAAGCGGATACCGGTACGAAGATGATTCACTTAGCCCCCAACACCAGCTCGACAATCATCTCAAAAGGCATCTCGGCCGGGAAGAGTCAGAACACTTATCGCGGACAAGTGCGCATGGCATCCCGCGCACACGGCGCGCGCAACTACTCTTCGTGCGATTCGCTCCTGCTGGGCTCCGAATGTGGCGCACACACCTTCCCCTACATCGACGTGGACAACGACGACAGCGTGGTGGAACACGAAGCCACCACCTCGAAAATCTCGGAAGACCAGCTCCTCTACTGCCGCCAACGCGGCATTCCGATGGAAGATGCCGTGAATCTCATCGTAGGCGGCTATGCGCGCGACGTGATCAACAAACTTCCGATGGAATTTGCCGTCGAAGCGCAGAAATTGCTCGCCGTTTCGCTCGAAGGCAGCGTAGGCTGACCACGGGCGAAGGGCAGATTCATTATTTGTATCCCACCCCCAACACAGAACTGACGGAGAGTCGGCACGCAAGTGCCGGCCCCGCCGGTTTTTTCTTTATCCTCTCGTCTCATGCAACGCATCTTTTTTGCCTTTCTCCTCTTCTTTTGCACGCTGGGTGTGGCCGCGCAGTTGCCCGCCACCGTGTTGCGCGATTTAGATGGCCGCGCCGTGCGCACAGACACGCTGTCCAACGCCGGCCGCCCCATCATTATCAGCTTTTTCGCCACGTGGTGCAAACCTTGTAACCGCGAACTCTCGGCCATCGCCGACGTTTACGACGAATGGCGCGAAGAAACCGGCGTGCGCCTCGTAGCTGTGAGCATCGACGAGGCGCAAAACAGCGAGCGCGTGCGCCCCTTCGTCGACGGAAAGGGCTGGACTTACGACGTACTCCTCGATCCCAACAGCAATTTCCGCCGTGCGCTCAACGTAAGCCTCATTCCGCACGTTTTTATCCTCGACGGCAAAGGCAAAATCGCCTATTCGCGCTCGGGATATACCGAAGGGGGCGAAGAGAAACTCATTGAAAAAGTGCGCGAACTCATCGCCAAACCTTGATTTTTGCCCCCTTTTCCATGAAACATCTCCTTCCGCTCCTGGCTTTTCTCCTGGCGCAGCCCATCGCCGCGCAAGAGGCGACGACCCCCCCCCCACCTTCGGACCAAGCCCCGCAAACTTCTTCCGAACCCGCCCTGCAATTGCACGGCAGCCTGCGCACCGACGCCCTCGTGCCCCAATATGACGAGCGTATCGGCACGGAACGCACCGACAATCGCGTGCTCAGCAACTCCTATCTCGACCTCCGCCTCTCGTTTCGCCGCCGTTATGAAGCCGGACTGCGCGCCGAGTACATGAAACAGCCCCTCCCCGGCTTCGATCCCGCCTTCCGCGGTGCCGGCGTGCCCTATTTTTACGCCACCGCCCGCTTCGATCGCGCCGAAATCACCCTCGGCAGCTACTACGAACAGCTGGGTTCCGGCCTCGTGTTGCGCACTTACGAAGAACCCTCGCTCGGCATCGACAACCACCTCCGCGGTCTGCGCCTCACCGCGCGCCCCTTCGACCGATTGCGCCTCAAGTTGCTCGCCGGACGCCAGCGCAATTATTGGGAAACCGACGCCTCCACTATATATGGTGCCGACGGCGAATGGGAAGTCCCCACCCGTCGCGGCAGACTCACCCTCGGCGCGTCGTGGGTAGCGCGCCGGGAACAGCCCGACGCCTTGAGTCGCATCGACACCACCGGTTTCTCGCAAACCTTCACCCTCCGCCGTTTCAACCTCGTGCAACCTGTCGACGTCAGCGCCTTCGATTTGCGCGCCGCCTGGCACACCCGCCGCTGGCAGTGGCTGGCCGAATACGCGTGGAAGGGACAAGATCCCTCATTTGACAACGGTTACACCTACCGACACGGCTCCGCGCTGCTGCTCAGCGGGAGTTGGTCGACGCGCGGCAAAAGCTTTTTGCTGCAAATCAAGCGTGCCGAAAACATGAGTTTCCGTGGGCGCCGCGCCGCCTCCCTCTCTGCCTCCACCCTCAACCACCTTCCGCCCTTCGCCGCGCAACCCACCTACGCCCTCACCGCACTCTATCCCTACGCCACGTGCAATGTGCCCGGCGAATGGGCCTTCCGCGCCGAAGCCGCGTGGACCTTGCCGCGTCGCACCCCGTGGGGCGGTCGTTACGGCACCACTTTGCGCCTGCGCGCCGCGCACATTCGCGACCTCGCCCTCGCCGACGGACCGGAAGGCGCCGAGGCCATGGGCACCGACGGGCGCCGCGCACGCAACTTCTGGGCGATGGGCGGCACGCGCTACGGCGAATGGGCGCTCGACGCCGAGCGCCGCCTCAACCGCAGCCTCCGTTTGCACGCCACCCTCCTGGCGCAAACCATCAATCGCACGGCCGTCGAAGGACACGGCGGGCGCGTCAACACCCTCGTCGGCATTCTCGAAGGCCAGTGGCAAGCGAACGCCGAAACCGCCCTGCGCGCCGAAGCGCAATACCTGCACACGCGCCAAGATCAAGGCGATTGGTGGGCCGGCCTCCTCGAGTGGAGCCTCTCCTCCCACTTCATGTTCACCCTCTCCGACCAGTTCAACGCCCGCGTCCCCTCTTCGGCGCGCGGCACCACGTCGAGCGTGCACTATTGGCAGGCCTTCGCCACCTACACCGCCACGCGCCACCGCCTACAACTGGGCTACGGCTCCACGCGCGCCGGTTACAACTGCGCCGGCGGCGTCTGCCGTTACGTTCCGGCGCAAAAAGGCTTCACCCTCAGCTACCAACTGCGATTCTAACCCCTTTTTTTTTCATCCGGCGCCCCGCTCTCTCGGCGCGGCCCCCATTTTTTAACCCCGCATTCCCATGCACCTTCCCACCCTTTCCCGCTTTCTATTCATGAGTTTCCTTTCTCTTTTCTCCTGCTCCGCGCCGCAAGGTCTTTCTTCCCTCAGTGCCCAAGATTTCTCCGAACTGCTTCGCCAAAAGCCCGATTTGATGCTGCTCGACGTGCGCACCCCCTCCGAATATGCCGAGGGTCATCTGCCGAACAGTGTGAACGTCGACGTGCTCGCCCCCGATTTCGAGCGTCGCGCCGCCGAAGTGCTCGGATCACAGCGCTCCGTGGCCCTCTACTGCCGCAGCGGTCACCGCAGCAAGCAGGCCGCCGCCCAACTCACCCGCAAGGGCTACACCGTCTACGAACTTTCCACCGGATGGATGGGCTGGGTCCAAGCCGCCCTCCCCACCGCCCGATGAGCGACGGCCGTTTCCCGCCCACCCTCGGGCGCCTTCCCCTCCACCGCCGCAACGACGCCATCGCGCGCCTCAACCGTTTCGGTGCCGAAGGACGCCCGTTCGTGTTTCTCGTGGACTATGCGGCCGAACAGGCCGTGGTCGAACCGCTCGATGCCCTCTCGCCCGACGAGTTGGCCTATGATTTCGGCGGCGTCACCAATGTTCCGTCTCCCGGCGGGGCGACAGCGGTCGGCCACCCGCGCGTTGGTGTCGCACAACCCGCCGCCCTCACGCCCCATCTCCCCGCTTTTGCCGACTACGCCCGCGCCTTCGCCCTCGTGCAAGGCGGTTTGCGGCGCGGCGACTCCTTCTTGACCAACCTCACCCAACAGGTTCCCATCGAAACGCCCCTCACCCTCGCCGACATCTTCGCCCGAGCGCGGGCCCGCTACCGCCTTTTCGTGCCCGAGCGGTGGGTTTGCTTCTCGCCCGAGCCCTTTGTGCGGATCGCCGACGGGCACATCCGCACCTTTCCCATGAAGGGCACGCTCCCCGACGGCGAGGGCGCCGAAGCACGTCTCTTGTCCGACGCGAAAGAAGCCGCCGAACACGCCACCGTGGTCGACCTCCTGCGCAACGACCTGAGCCGCGTGGCCGAAGACGTCCGTGTGGCGCGCTACCGCTACGTCGAACGCGTCGAAACCCACCGCGGCGCTCTGTTGCAGACGAGTAGCGAAATCGTAGGCCGCCTCCCTGCCGACTATCCCGCCCACTTGGGCGACCTCCTCTTCCGCCTGCTCCCGGCCGGCAGCGTGACAGGAGCGCCAAAACGCGCCACCTGCCGCCTCATCGCCGAAGCCGAGGGCTACGACCGCGGGTGGTACACCGGCATCGCGGGGTGGAGCGACGGCCGCACGCTCGACAGTACCGTGCTCATCCGCTTTGTCGAGCACACGCCCGAGGGCCTCGTCTTCAAAGCCGGCGGGGGCATCACGGCGCGCAGCCAAGTCGAGCGCGAATATGCCGAGGTGTGCGACAAGATCTACATTCCTTTCTGAAAAAAGCCGTGAACACCTCGCAGTGTCCACGGCTTTTTTCTCTTCTCACCCACCGCCTGCGCACAACTCCCCCGCGCCCGCCCTTCCCCACGCATCGCCGCGCCGAAACTCCGCGAGATGCACACGCTGTGCGCGGGGCAGTGCGTCAAAACCTCCCCTCCCTTTCCTCTCCCCATGAGTCGTTATCTCGAAACCTTCCTCGTGGCGCATCGCCGCTTGGTGCGCGTGCCCGAACATCGCCTGCGTTTGGCGCGCACCCTCCGTTGCGCCCCCAATTCGCCCACCGTGGCCCGGCTCCTCGCGCTGGCAGCGCACGAAGCCCTCGGGGCACCCGACGTTGCACGCCTGCGCGGGCGATTGGTCTACGACCTGCGCGGCGAAGCCTCGTTCAGCCTCGTGCCTTACACCCCGCGCCGCATCGAAACCCTCCGCCTGGTCCACGACGACCACATCGACTACGCCCAAAAGCGCACCGACCGCTCGGCACTCGACGCCTGTTTCGCCCGTCGGTGCGGAGCCGACGACGTGATCATCGTGCGCCGCGGTCTGCTCACCGACACCACCGTGGCCAACCTCGCCCTTTTCGACCCGCACACCGCGCGCTGGTACACACCGGCCGCCCCTCTCCTGGCCGGCACCCACCGTGCCGCCCTCCTATCGGCCGGCGTGCTCACGCCCCACCCCGATCTCACCCCCGCCTCCCTGGCGCGCTTCACGCGCCTGCGCCTGTTCAACGCCCTCCTCGGCTGGGGCGAGTGCGAACTGCTCGTCGAAGCCATCTTGCCCTGAGCCTCCGCGCGCCCCGCGCCCCATCTGCCGCGACACAAAGCGCGACACGAAAAAAAGCATCCCCTCTGCCGTGTGACGACACACGACAGAGGGGATGCCTGCGTTGGAGCGTTCGGCAGCGGCCGGACACGCAATGCACGAAAGAGTGCGGTTCAGCTCAAAGCCTTCCACACCACGTAGAACGCCAGGGCCGCAGCCAGCAGTCCACCGACGAAATTGGCGAAAAAGGCCCCCAGTTGGAAAGCCCCTGCGGCGGCCAAGACGGCAACCACCCAGCGCAAGGTGGGATTTTTCTTGCGTTTGCGTTTAGCCATGGTAGTCTGTTGTTGAATGCCCCGCGGTTTCCCGGCCGGACTGTCCGCTCACCTTTTTATACACGTAGGTGAGCAACACGATCACGCCCAGGAAGGGCAGCACCACGAAGGCAGCGACGCAAGCGGCGTGGAGCGTGGCCGCCCAGTTGGTGGTGTTCGTCGCGGGATCGAAGCCGTAAGTCAGCACGGGCGTGAAGAAACCGTTGCGAATGTGGAACAACTGCTCCACCCCACTCCCGACGTAGGCCACGAGCAGGGGTGCCCAGAGCTTCAAGGCCTCGAGCGGCGAAGGCTTTGCGGCGGCAAACAGTTTTTTCAACCCGCGGCAGAGGCTCACCACCGCCGCCGCGAAGAAAAGCACCGCGGGCACCACAACCCACACGCCCACCGTCGGCGTCAAAGCGGCCCACTTGTCCCACAGGTTCGCCGCGGCGGCAGGCACTTCCGCCCCCTTGAAGCGCACGAAGAAGAACACCAGCGAGAGGAAAAACAGGAAGGGCGTGAAACTGCACAGCGTGTCTTGCCAGGTGGCGCGCAGCGGGCGCGACGTAGCGGCCTCGTCCTCGTCGATTTCAAGCTCCTCGTCCTGCAATTCCAAGGCGGTGCGCGCCTCTTGTTGCAGGGCTTTCCACTTGTCGACGTAGAGCAACACCAAGTCGGTGCCCAAATCCGTCTTTTCCCACTCGGCCAATCCGCCCGCGCGGTCGATCAATTCCTCGACGAGAGCATAATATTCGCGACACTCCTCGGGGTCTTTCTCCGCAGCGGCAAAATCCTGCCGGGCCTCCTCGGCGAGGACGTTCATCTTGCGCAGCACTTGGTCGAGCACCTCGTTGCCCAGGCGCCGGGCCTCGGTGTCCACACCGGCAGATTGGGGGTAGAGCGCTTCCCACTGCGTCAAACAAGCTTCGATGTAGGATTCGACGTGCACGAACCGGGGCGGCAGGGCACGAAGGCGCTCCATTTCGCGAGCGAAAAACTCGGCCGGCGGCGCCGAATACGGGGAGGGGTTTTCTTTTTCCATGAGCGGAAGAGATTTCAAATTTGTTGTATATAAAAAAGTGGTCGCTTCCCTCGCTTCGTTCTTCCCGTGCGGGGCGCCGAGGGTTCGGCGGAGGCGGCATGCGGGAGCGAGCCATCGGGCGCGGGGAGGGAGCAACAAATGCTAAAAACGCGCTTTTCGCGACAAAGTTAACCATTTCTCCCTCAATCGGAAGCCGAAATGCACGGAAAAGCACCTCACCGCCTGCGATTCCCCCCTTTTTGTCGACGCACGCCGCCCGTGTGGCAACCCCGGCGCGCCGGACCGCGGTCGATTGCGCGCTGCTTTCGCGCGAAAGCCTCCCGTTATTTTCCAAAAGCCGGGGACTTTCGGAAAAAAGGCGGGGACTTTCCACAAGTTATCTCCCGCAGTGCTTGTTCGTCTCGCGCATTTATGCTAACTTTGACGCAACTTCCTCACATTCATGTGCCCATGAAATCCGCTTCCGCCTCCCCCTCTGTTTCCCAACCTGCCGACGTGACTCGCTGCACGCCCGCCGAATATGTGGCCCGCCTCGACCTTCGCGTCGAAGCCCTCTTCGAGCGTCTCTCCGCGCGCTTCGACAGCGGAGAAATCGCCCTGCTGCGACAAGCCTACGCCTTGGCTCGCCGTGCGCACGAAGGGCAGTTTCGCAAAGGCGGAGAGCCCTACATCATGCACCCCGTCGCGGTGGCCACGATCATCGCCGAAGACTTCATGATGGACGCCAATTCGGTGGCGGCCGGCTTCTTGCACGACGTGGTGGAGGACACGCCCACGAGCATTGAGGACATTCGCCGCGAATTTGGCGACGACGTGGCCTTTCTCGTGCAGGTGGTGACCAAACCCAAGTCGCACACGCCCGGACACCCCGACCGCGCCAAACAAGAGAACAATTTCCGCCAGCTCCTCGACTCGATGCGCCGCGACATCCGCGCCGTGCTCATCAAACTGGCCGACCGCCTGCACAACATGCGCTCGTTGGGGAGCATGCAGCCCGTCAAGCAGATGAAAATAGCCGGCGAGACCGACTTTTTCTACGCCCCCTTTGCCAACCGCCTCGGGCTGAACAATCTGCGTCGCGAGCTGGAAAACCTATCCTTCCGCTTTCGCTGTCCGGAACGCTACGAACGCCTGCGCCACGCCCTCGAAATCGACCGCGCCGAGCAGGCCGACCGGCTCGATCGGCTCACCGCGCGCATCCGTCGCCTCCTTTCGGAAGAAGGCATCGAGGTGCGCACCGAAGTGCGCTATCGATTGCCCTACAGCATCGACCGGAGCATGCGCGGCACGGGGCGCGACGTGGCTCACGTGGAGCATCGCTACGTGGTGCGGGTCATCTACGACCGCGCCCGCCTCACCCCGCTGCTCGAATCGGCGCCCGACAAAACCATCTGCCTGCGCATCTACGGCATTCTCACGGCCGCATTTCGCGAGAAGGCGGGCAGCCTGGTGAACTACGTCGACCACCCGAAGGAAAACGGCTATCGCTCGATGCATGTCCAGTTGCTCGGCGAGATGGGTACGTGGGAAGAGATCCACATCTCCTCCGAAGAAATGGTGCGCCGCACGAAACTGGGCATCATGCTCGAGCGCATCGGCAATCGCCGCGCCGACGGCGACGTGCGCGACGCCAATCGACTGCTCGAACGCGGCGATCGGGAGTGGATCGACAAGTTTTGCCACCTGCTCGAGCGCATTGCGGCGGGGGGCAGCGACATTCACTTCATGGAAGGGGTGGCCGATTCGCTCTACGCCGAGGACATCACGGTCTACGACGCGGCCGGCACGCCCACCCGCCTGCCGCAACACGCCACGGCGCTGGATTGCGCTTTCGAGCGGGGCGAAGGCGAACAAGCTTACTATGCGCGCATCGACGGCCGCCTGGCCTCGCTCGTCACTCCGCTCGAACACGGCAACTGCGTCGAGATCTTCACCGATCCGCAGGCGCGTCCCTGCGCCGAATGGGCCGATGCGGTCAAAACCTTCAAGGCCAAAAACTATCTCAAGGCCTATTTCCGCCGCGAAGCCTCGGCCGGCTCGTGCCGCTGCCCCGAGTGCCTGCCGCTGCCGGGGCAGGAGGTGATCGGTTTCGTGGGAGACAGTGCCGGCGATCCCGTCACCATCCACCGCCGAGACTGCCCGCGCGCCATCAGTCTCTCCGCCCAACGCGGCGATGCCATCGTCGAAGTGGATTTTCCCGAGCAGCCCGACGTGACTTATCCCGTGGCCACGCGCATTCGTGCCGTCGATCGGCCGCGCCTCTTGCACGACATCATCGCAAGTCTCACCGATGGACTCGGATTGGAGATGAATGAGCTGCACATCTCCACCCGCGACCACATTGTCGAGCTCACGGTGCACTATGCTGTGCACACGGTGGACGAACTCCGCTCGGCTGTGCGCTTCCTCGGCGCGATCGAGGGCGTGGACGAGGTGCGCAAAATCTAAGCCCCCGTCCCGTTTCGCCCCGCCCGCCGTTGGCCGGCGCCGACACGCTCCTTTCACACCGCCGGCACCGGCACGCTCTTCCCTTCCTCCGTTTCTCCTCTTCAACTTCCCTGCCCGCCATGCTTCAAATCGGCCGTTTCAACACCCTCACCCTCACTCGCTTCACCGACCACGGCGCTTACGTCGACGGCGGGGAGGTGGGCGAAATTCTCGTCCCCAAAGTTTACGTTCGTCCCGAATGGCGACCCGGCGACACGCAGCGCTTGTTTGTCTATCTCGACCAAAGCGAGCGCTTGGTGGCCACTACTGAAAGTCCGTTGGCGCAAGTGGGTGACTTTGCCTGCTTGGAAGTGGCATGGGTCAACGAGCACGGAGCGTTTCTCTCGTGGGGCGTGATGAAAGACCTCTTTGTTCCGTTCCGCGAACAGCGCCGCACGATGGAAGTGGGGGAGCACCACGTGGTTTACGTCTACATCGACGAAGCGACGGGGCGCCTTGCGGCCACGGCCAAGGTGGATCGCTATCTTCGTCCCGCGCCGTCGCGCGATTACCACCGTGGGCGCACGGTTCAGCTCCTGGCTTGGCAGCGTTCGCCCCTGGGCATGAAGGTGATCGTGGACAATGCCTACGCCGGCCTCATCTATGCGGGCGAAGCCTACGACCGTTTGCCGCGCCGCGGGGAGGTGCTGGAAGGAACGGTCGTGCAACTGCGCCCCGACGGCCGCCTCGACATCAGTTTGCAGCGCATCGGCAAAGGGCGTTTCCGCGATTTTGCCGACGTGCTCCTCGATGCACTGCGCGAAGCGGGAGGCTTCCTGCCCTTCACCGACCGCAGTGAGCCGGAAGTCATCGCCGAGCGTTTCGAAGTGTCGAAGAAGACGTTCAAACGCGCCGTCGGCACGCTCTACAAACAGCACCTGATCACGCTTTCCGACGAGGGAATTCGCCTCGCCGCCCGCTGATCGGCACGCCCGCTCCCGCTTTCGTTCGCCAACGGGGTGTGCGGCACCGATTCGTTCCGCGACGGGCTCCTCAGCCCCCTTCCGCTGACCGCGCCCTCCCGTCGACGAGCGCCAACGCCGCAGCGACAGGCAGCGCGCCGGCCGTTTGGCCGGCGAAACGACGCTTTATATATAAGAACAACGCCTTATATATATAATGAGTGCGCGCCTTCGCGTCGATGCCCCCGCATCGCCCCACAAAGCACGCACGACAAAGGTTTACATTCCGCAAGCTCCGCGCCCTCAATCGTGCGTTTGTGTCGAGTGTACCCTGCATTTCAGTGAGCAGAGCGCAATTTTTCGAGAAATATCCCTCACAAAAGTTGGCAGCTCGGATTGAAAAAGGTAATTTTGCCAATGGTAAGACAAAAGCCTCGTTTTTCGCTACAAACGAAAGGACAACGCGCCGAAAACATCCCAATTGTCAGCGTTTAGCCCACGTCTTTCCATTCTTCGGCACCGATATTCACTTTCAATCCTCACCGCTTATGCAGCATTTTACCCGTACTCTTTTCGCCCTCGCGCTGAGCTTGGGCACCTTCACCGCCGCTTTCGCCGGCGATGGCACAAAAAAATCTCCTTACACCACCGACGAATTGCTGAGCGTCACCGAGTCTCTCTACCAAGCCAAGGATACGGTGGTATATGTGAAGGGCGATTTCATCGGCTACGGCACCAATCCCTCGCAACCCCAGGAGGAACCGGCCGAAGACTACAACATTATCCTCTCCGGCCCCGTCTATCGCATGACGCTCGACGCCAATGCCATGGTGCTCGCCCTCTTGAATGCGCCGCAACGCGAGAACTACGTGGCCAAAGTGCACATCAGCGAGTCGGAAGGCGTGTATTATTACGCCGCCGAGGAGATTTCGGGCGCATTTTCGCTCACCGTCGGTGAGAATCAACTGGGCGGTTTCGGCTTAGACTGCAATTTCCGCGTGGAAAATCCCGGCAAACTGGCCTACGCCACGGCCTCGCTGAGCGAAGACGCCGCGAGCGATTTCGTTTACCACGTTTATCCCGTCGCCGACTCCGTGATCACGGGCTCCAGCATGGGTTATATCTTCGGCGGCACGCCGGGCACGTATGATGTGACCCTGACTTTGGCCAAAGGTAGCACGCCCGAAGACGGAAACGTGCTGCGCACCGGCACCGCCGGGGAGACAATGGCGCTTCCCGGGGAACAACTCTTCAAATGGGAGAACGTTTCGGGCGCCGCCGGCCTGCGTTTGGGCGACAACGGGGGCCAAACGGTGAATTTGCCCCACACAACCGACGTGTATGCCTCGCTCGAAGAAGCGAAAGTGCAGACCTTGCTGGGCGACAAAGCCGACCGCACGTTCCTGCCCTGGACTGAGAAAAAAGTAACGGGCCTCTTCGCGCCGAAAATGCGCCCCGCCGCCGCACGCCTCGGCGTCTACGATCTGAGCGGCCGCAAGGTGGCCGACGGCACCTCCACGGCAGGTCTTCCGCAAGGCCTTTATGTAGTGGGCGGCCGCAAGGTTTTCGTGCGCTGATCGCCCCTTCATTTCGGTAGTTCCCGCCGCGACGTCGTTCGCCAGGACGCCTCCTTTTACACCTCCGCCCGAGATGTGCCCACCCTCCGTGTGTCACATCTCGGGTGGCGTGTTTTGCCCCTCCCCCGCCACTATTCCATTTCCAACATGCACAAATATCTACTCCTCCCCCTTGCCGCCGCCCTTCTCGCGCAACCCGCGATGGCCGGCAAGAAGAAAGACGAAAAGACTCCCGCCGTCGCAGAGAAAAAAGCCCCGGTGCGCCCGGGTCTCTTCGGCGTGAGCCACGAAAAAGACGATTGGTTTGTCGTGGTGCCCGACTCTTTGCTCGGACGCCCCCTACTGGTCACCACGCGCTACGTGGCCACTCCCGCCGGCGCGGGGGTGTACGGCGGTGAACTCGCCAACCGCCAAGTGATGACGTGGGAACGCAAGGGCGACAAGCTCCTGCTCCGCGCCCAGATGCACGAGACATCCGCCGACAGCACGCAAGCCATTTGGCGCGCCGTGGAGGCCAGCTCCGAAAATCCCATCATCGCCGCCCTGAAAATCGAGAACCGCGGCAGCGACGGCCGCCACTACACGGTGAAAGCCACCGAACTGTTCAGAGGCGACACCCCGGGTTTGAGCCTTTCGACCGACAGCAAAACGCGTTTCGGCCTCGGCAATTTCAAACCCGAGCTCTCCTATGTGGACACCCTCCGCACCTTTCCCATCAACACCGAGGTGACGACCGTGAAAACCTTCCTCTCGAAGCCCGGCAACTCGCTGCCCGCCGGTGCCGAAACGGGAGTGGTGACACTGAAACTCAACACCTCTTTCGTACTCCTGCCGCGCGTGCCGATGCGGAGCCGCACTTTCGATCCGCGCGTGGGTTATTTCACCGAGTCGTTCGTGGAATATGCCGACCATCAGCAACGTGTGAAGCCTCGGCAGGTGATTGCGCGCTGGCGCCTGGAGCCCCGCGCCGAAGACATGGACAAATATCGCCGCGGCGAACTGGTTGAGCCCAAGAAACCCATCGTCTACTACATCGATCCCGCCACGCCGAAACAATGGCGAAAGTATCTCATTCTCGGGGTGGAGGATTGGCAAAAAGCCTTCGAGAAGGCCGGTTTCAAAAACGCCATCCAGGCGCGCGAATGGCCGGAGAACGACTCGACGATGAGCCTTGAAGACGCGCGTTTCTCGGTGATTCGCTACCTCGCCTCACCCATCCCCAACGCCTACGGCCCCAATGTGCACGACCCGCGTTCGGGTGAGATCATCGAAAGCCACATCGGTTGGTATCACAACGTGATGGAACTGCTGCACGACTGGTACCAAACGCAAGTCGGCCCCCTCGATCCGCGCGCTCGCAAGCCGGAATTTGACGAAGAACTCATGGGACAGCTCATTCGCTTCGTCTCTTCGCACGAAGTCGGGCACACCCTCGGCCTTCGCCACAACATGGGCGCCAGCAGCGCCACGCCGGTCGAAAAACTGCGCGACAAAGCGTGGGTGGAACAGCACGGTCACACCTCGTCGATCATGGACTATGCACGTTTCAACTACGTGGCGCAACCCGAAGACCACATCGGCGAAGCCGGTATCTTCCCGCGCGTGAACGATTACGACGAATGGGCCATCCGTTGGGGCTACACTTACTATCCCGACGCGAAGAATGAACGCGAAGAGCGCGACACGCTCAACCGCCTCACGGTGGCCACGATCACGAACAACCCGCGTTTGTGGTTCGGCGGCGAGGGTCGGGACAACAACCCCTACGCCCTGACCGAAGACCTCAGCGACGACGTGATGAAGGCTTCCGACTACGGTCTGCTCAATCTGCGCCGCGTGGTGAAATCGCTCCCCGAATGGACCTACGAGTCGGGTAACCTGGGCGATAACCTCGTGCGCGGCTACGAAGCCGCCGTGAGTCAGTATCGCCGCTACGTGGGCCACGTGTGCCGCCAGATCGGCGGAGTGAAAAGTGTGGTGAAAAGCGTGGAACAAGCGGGCGACGTGTACAGCTACGACACGCGCGAACGTCAACAGCGCGCCCTCTCGTGGTTGGACCGCAACGTGCTGACCGAACCCACCTGGCTCACCTCACCGAGCTACGGTGCGCGCATCGGGATGCCCCAACTCCGCGTGCGTCCCACGGTCGCCTCAGCCGTAGACTACCTCACTTCGAGCACGATGTTCGACCGCTTGGCCGCCAACGCCGCGCAACAACCCGCCGCCCGCGCCTACTCTCCGACGACCTATGCCGACGACCTGGCGCGCACCCTCTTCCGCGAGACGCAAAGCGGCGCACGGCTCAGCGCCTGGCGCATGTATGTGCAACTTCGGGCGGTGAACAACCTGATTGCCGCCTACAAAAGCGACGCCTCGGGCGACGGTCACGCCTACGTGACGGCTTTGCTCACGAAACTGCGCACGCGCCTCGACGCCGCCCGCAGTGCCGACGCCGGCACCCGCGCGCACTACGCCGATCTCTCGCGGCGCATTCGCCTCGCCCTCGAAGGCAAATGACCTCCGCTCGCGAACAGTTCGCCCCTCCTCCCCCGTTGCCCCTTCGGCGCGGGGGATTTTTTTCGCCCCTCACGAAAGGGTGCGTCGAAAATTCCCGCCTTTTGCCCAAAACAAGGGGCCTTTCTGCCAAAACACGGGAGCTATCGGCAGAAAGCCCCCGATTTATTTGGAAAAGTCGGCAGAAAATCGTATCTTTGCCTATCCGTTGCGAAGTGTATCTCAACGGTAACAGCGTTTAGTTCAAAGGAAATCATGCGTCAACTAAAGATTCAACAAGGCATCACCAACCGCGGCGATGCCGCAATCGACAAGTATCTCACCGAAATCGGGCGTCTCGAACTGCTCTCGATGGACGAGGAGGTAGAACTGGCCCAACGCATTCGACACGGCGACGAGGCCGCGCTCAAACGCCTGGTGGAAGCCAATTTGCGCTTTGTGGTTTCGGTGGCCAAACAGTACCAGAATCAAGGCATGTCGCTCAACGACCTGATCGACGAGGGCAACATCGGCCTGATGAAAGCGGCTCAGAAATTTGACGAAACGCGCGGTTTCAAATTCATCTCCTACGCCGTGTGGTGGATTCGGCAGAGCATCTTGCAAGCCATCAGCGAGCAAAGTCGCATTGTGCGCATGCCGCTCAACCAAGTGGGCCTGCAAGCCAAGATCAGTCGCGCCAGCACGGAATTTGAACAGAAGTTTCAACGTCGCCCCTCGGCCGAAGAACTCGCCGAACTGCTCGACACCGATCTCGATCGCATCAAAGACAGCCTCAACGCCGGCGGCAAGAAGGTAAGTGTGGACGCTCCGTTCCAAGACGACGAGACGAACTCGATGATCGACATCATGACAGACGATTCAGCGCCGGGCACCGACAATTCGATGGAGCGCGAATCGCTGGCCACGGACATCGACACCGCCCTGCAGGTGCTTTCGGAACGCGAACGCCTGGTGGTGAAAATGCTTTTCGGCATCGGTCGCACGGAAATGACGGCCGAAGAAGTGGCCACCAACCTGGGTCTCACGCGAGAGCGCGTGCGTCAAATTAAAGAACGCGCCTTGCGCCGCCTGCGCGAGGAGGCCAACATGAGCATTCTGCTCAAATATCTCGGCTGATCCGGCGGCACCGCGCGCCCTTTCGGCAGCGCCCCGCAGCCCAAGCCCCACCCACGAAGCGGCACCGCGCTTTCTCCTCTCGAGAAGGCACGGTGCCGCTCACTTTTCGCCCCGAACGGCAAGCCCACCGCCTCCAATGCCCCGCCGCGCCCCGCGCACCAGGAGAAAACGAGCGCGCGTAACATCGAAAACGACAAGTCCGTCCCCGGCTCCCCGAGCGAAGAAACGGCAAAGAGCGCAAAAAATGCACGACACGAGTAGCAAAACGAAAGTTTTATGCGACAATGAGCGACAAAACCCACTTTTTTGGCGCTTTGCGGGGCAAAAAAGGGCGCTCAGTCTTTGAGAAGCAACCGAGATATTCTATATTTGCAAAATAACGCATATCGTTCTCCGTTGGCAGAGCCCACGATGTGCACTCATCGGCGGGCAGACTTCGGTTCTTCATGCGCCGAATCCCCGACCGCCATAGGCAGAACTAAACGCAACACATTCGCACGACAGGACAGGTTCGCCGCCTTGCCGCAACGCAACGGCGAGCGCGGCTCAAACGCCCCTATTCTTTCGGCGAATTGTCCCATTTTCCCCATCACCCCATATAGAACAAGCACATGAGGTTAGTCCTAATTCCACTCTGCACGCTGATTGCCGGCGCGAGCATGACCGCTCTCGCCGCCCAAGCTTCGGCTCCTGCACCCACGCTTGTCGTCCAAGACCAAGTAGAAGACGGCAACGTCATCAAAGGTCGCATCGTCGACGCCAGCGGCCAGGGGCTTTCGGGCGTCACCATCAAGGTGAAAGGCCAGAAAGGCGTCTACTATTCTGACGAAAACGGCGAATTCAAGATCGTCTCCAAAAACAAACGCGAAATCATCACGTGCAGCAGCATCGGCTATGTGTCGCAAATCGTGACGGTATTCCCGGGCAACACGACCACGATCCCGCTCTCGGAAGACAACACGGCGCTGGGCGAAGTGGTGGTGACGGGTTTCGTGAACAAAGCGAAGAGCAGCTTCACCGGTTCGGAAACGACGGTGAAAAAAGAGCAGCTCCTTTCGGTGGGCACGAAGAATGTGCTCGAAAGCTTGCAGAGCTTCGTGCCGGGTCTGGTGATTCCGGAAAACAACCTGGCGGGCTCCAACCCCAACAAGAAGCCCGAACTCAACATTCGCGGCCGTGCCACGTTCGACGGCTCGGCCAACATGCCGCTCTTCGTAGTGGACGGCTCAGAAGTGAGCGCCGACTACGTCTACGACATGGACATGAACGACATCGAGACGGTGACGGTGCTCAAAGACGCCTCGGCTTCGGCCCTCTACGGTTCGAAGGCTTCGGCGGGTGTTGTGGTGATCACGACCAAAGCCATGAAGGGCGGTCGGTTGCGCCTCAACTATAGCGGCACCTACCGCCTGAGCATGCCCGATCTGAGCGACTACCATCTGCTCAACGCGGCCCAGAAGCTGGAATACGAGCGTCTGGCCGGCGTTTACACGGCAGAGGGCAACCTGGAGAACCAATATTTGATGGACAAGGAGTACGAGCGCATCGCTCGTCTGGTGCGCAGCGGTGTGAACACCGACTGGATGGCCAAGCCCCTTCGCAACGGTTTCTCGCAGAGCCACAGCTTGAGCATCGACGGTGGCGGTGACGAATACACGCGCTACAACCTCGGTGTGCGTTACGCCACGGACGACGGTGTGATGAAGGGCTCTAAGCGCGACCGCCTCTCGCTCTTCTTCAAACTCTCGTACAACAAGGCGGGGGTTTACACCATCAATAATAATACGACCCTCATGCTGGTCAACTCGGCCGAGTCGCCTTACGGCAGTTTCTCGGACTACACGAGCATGAACCCCTATGAATCGCCCTACGAATCGGACGGTTCGCTGCGTCGTAGCCTCACGGGCAACATCAACAACCCGCTCTACGAAGCGCAGGCGGGCAATTTCAACAAGAGCAACAACTTCAGCCTGCTCAACACCACGAGCCTGCAGGTGTGGATTCGCAAAGATCTGCGCCTGAACGGTGACTTCTCGTTCACCAAAGAGCTGAACGGCAGCAATGTGTTCGTTTCTCCGCTCTCCTACTCGGAGCTGACGAAGCGCGACCTCGCGCAACGCGGCGAACTGACGGAAGGGCACAGCAAGCTCACCCGCTACTCGGGCAAACTCATGCTGAGCTACAACCGCAACTTCTTCGAAAAGCTCTACACCACGGTGACGGGCGGTACGACGATCGAGAGCTACAACGGCGACAACACGTCTTATCGCTCCATCGGCTACTACTCTCCCGATCTCTCTCACCCGGCTTTTGCCGCACAATATCCCACGGACAAACCCGGCGGGCAGGACAACATCTATCACAACGTGGGCTTCTTCGTGAACGCCAACACGATGTGGGACAATAAGTACTTCCTGGATTTGATCTACCGCTACGAAGGTTCTTCGAAGTTCGGTAAGAACACGCGCTTCGCCCCGTTCTGGAGTGTGGGTGGCGGTTGGAACCTGCACAACGAGGAGTTTATGAAAGGCCGCGGGGTGTCTCTGCTCAAACTTCGCGCGAGCGTAGGTTATTTGGGTAACATTTCGTTCCAGCCCTACCAGGCCATGACGTCCTACAACTACTCTTCGGGTCTGAACTACGGCAAGGGCATCGGCGCCATCCCCAAAACGATCGGTAACCCCGACCTGCGCTGGGAACGCACGCTGAGTAGCAACGTGGGTATCGACCTGACGATGCTGAAAGGCCGCCTCGATTTGAGTTTCGACGCCTACATCAAGAACACCGACGACCTGCTCGTGAACGTAACGAAGGCACCTTCGGTGGGTATCACGACGGCGCGCGAGAACCTCGGCGCCATCGAGAACAAGGGTATCGAGCTGCGCACGCGCTTCGTGCCGATCCAAACGAAGGACCTCCAATGGAGCTGGTCTTTGACGTATGCCTACAACAAAGGCCGCATCAAACGCATCAGTAATGCGCTGCAAGCCCAGAATCTCGTGAACCGCGACTCGACGGGCGTGAAGCCTTTGCCTATATATGAGGAAGGCGGTTCGCTCACCGACCTGAAAGTGGTGCCCTCTGCGGGTATCGATCCGGCAACTGGCCAGGAAATCTATATCAAGCGCGACGGCACGTACACCTTTGTCTACGATGCACGCGACAAAGTGAAGTTCGGCGACCAAACGCCCTGGGCTCAGGGAAGCATCAGCACCTACCTGACTTGGAAACAGTGGTCGGCTTCGGCTTCGTTTGCCTATTCTCTGGGCGGCGTGACCTACAACCAGACGCTCGTGACGCGTGTGGAGGGTGCCAACCCGAAATATAACGCCGATCGCCGCGTGTTCGACGACCGTTGGAAGCAGCCGGGCAACTACGTGAAGTATCGCGACATCGCCTTCACGGGCACGCCGAACCAAACGAGTCGCTTCGTCGGCGTAAACAACTATCTCACCCTGCAAAGCCTCTCGGTGGCTTATGAGTTCAACACCTGGCAGATTCGCAGCCTGGGCCTTTCTCGTCTGCGCCTCGAACTGCTCACCAACGATCTCTTCTACTTGAGCAGCATCAAGCGCGAACGTGGTTTGGATTACCCGTTTGCCCGCAGTGTGGAAATGTCTCTTCGATTCTCGTTCTAACCCTTATTGCACTTCCGACACATGAACCACAGAATACTTCAAGCCCTGTGCGTGGCCTCGCTCACGCTGGGTGCCACTTCTTGCAACGATTTCCTCGACGTGCAGCCCAAGGGTGAGCTCCCGGAAGACGTGCAGTTCAAACGCTCGCAAGGTTTTTACGATGCCATGTACGGTGTTTACGGCACCATGGCGAGCTCAAAACTCTACGGCGAGAACCTTTCCTACGGTTTCCTCGACAAACTCGGTCAGCTGTTCGGTTATCTCAACACGAGCAACACCGATACGGAAATTCTGAACTACGATTATACGAACCAGCAGGTGCGTTCGACGGTGGACAACATTTGGTCTTCGCAATATGAGGCCATTTCCTACGTGAACAACGTGTTGGCCAACCTGGACAAGCGCAATTCGTCGGACGCCAGCCTGCGTTTGGTGCGCGGCGAAGCCCACGGTCTGCGTGCTTTCCTGCACTTTGACCTGGTTCGCCTCTACTGTCCGGACTATCGCCAGAACCCCAATGCGAAATATGGCTTGCCCTATTCCGATGCCTACACGCTGGCCAACCGCACGGTCTATTCGCTCAAAGGAACCTACGAACACATCCTCGCTGACCTGGATGAAGCGGAGAAATATCTGAGCAACGACACAACAATGACCGATGTCGAAGGTCGCGAAAGCGAATACGACTACGCCCGTCCGCGCCAGTTCAATCTCTATGCCGTGTATGCCACGAAAGCGCGCGTGTATTGGAGCATGGGCGACTATGACAAGGCCGCAGAATACGCTCGTAGGGTGATCAACTCGAAGCAGAATTTCGCACTCGTCCCCTCCACGCGCTTCAACGAGGTGCGCCGCTTCCCGGCCAAGGGCGAAATGATTTTCGGCCTCTATAATAATAGCCTCTCGCAGTCGGTCTACAACACGTTCTTCGGCGCCATTCAGTCGTCGGGTAACTTTACTGAGGGCAGACAAGACTTGGATAAGGTGTACGAAACGAGTTCTTTCGCTTCGGACAACACCGATTTGCGTTTCTCCTCCTTCTATCGTCAGAATGGCCAGACGTTTACTTTCCAACGTCTGGTGAACAACGAAAGCGAAATCAAGAATGCTCCGCTCCAAGGGTTGACGCTGATTCGCCTGCCGGAGATGTACTACATTCTCGCCGAGTCGATCTACGATAAGGACAAAGCCGGCGCGCTCGCCGCCCTGAATGCAGTGCGCACCAGCCGCGGACTGAAAGCCCTCACGGCCGACGACGCTAAACTCCTCAATCGCGAAAGCTTCGAGAAGGAACTCATGGCCGAACGCATGCGCGAAATGCCGGGCGAAGGTCAGGTGTTCTTCGCACTGAAGCACTTCAACCGCAGCTTCACCGACATCCGCGGCCGCAAAACCATCCAGCCCGAGGAGCGCATCTTCGTGCTGCCGCGTCCGGAACGCGAATTGGAATTCGGTAATAAGCAACAATAAAGCCCACACTCCGACATGAAAAAATGTATCTACACGCTTCTCGTCCCGATCCTCGCTGCTTTGGCGCTGGGATCGTGCGAAAGCATCGTCTACGACGACGAATATAGCAAAGATGGGTTCTACCACGGACAAAACAACGTTTACTTCTACTACAAGAACCCCGACGATACCTTGCGTCAGTACTCTTTCGGCGCACAACCGGAGAGCATGACTTCGCAAACCGTGCACATTCCCGTGCGCCTCTCGGGCCTCCCGAGCAAAAAGGCACAGGAATTCAAAGTTACGGTGGATCCCGCCTCGACAGCCAAGGCAGGTGTGCACTATAAAGACCTGTCCTCGACCTACAGCATCGCCCCCGACTCGGTGAACGGCGAAGTGACGGTGACGCTCCTCCGCGATAGTCTCCCCATCGACCGCGATACAGTGAGCCTCATCCTCCATTTGCAGAGCGACAACGCCCTCGGCACGCGCTTCCCCACCAACAACACGGTGAAAATCACCTTCAACAACGTGCTCGAAGAACCGCTAATGTGGCAATACTTCGAATATTACTTCGGCGGCTACGAACGTCGCAAGTATTTGGAGATGCTTTCCTACTACGATTCCTCGGAAGAGAAACTCTGGGGCGCCGTTTCGACGGACGGCAACCGCTTGTTCCTCAACTTTGTCAAAGTTTGGAAGAAGCTGATGGCCGATCCCAATTATAAATATAAGAATCTGCTCCCGAGCAAAGAGCAACTTTACAACCCGTATCAATAAGTAATCGCCGCGAAGTCATGAAACATCTTTCGATTCTTCACACGTTTGCCCTGGGCGTCGCCCTGGTACCGTGTCTGTCGTCGTGCATTTCCGACGATTCTCAAGAGGGCAACAAACCGCTCTCCCTCATCTCCGCCGCCCAAACGGTGGAAGACGTCTACAACGTGGACAACTGGGACACTTTGCGCATTGCAGCTCCCGCCGTCACGCAAGAACACGCCACTAAGCCCCTGTCTTATCAGTGGGAAGTGAACGGAAAAGTCGTTTCCAACGAGAAAGACTTGGCCTACGTGTGCAAAAACTACGGTTCTTTCATTTGCCGCCTGAAAATCAGCAACGAAGACGCCACTTACTACAAGCAATTCCGCCTCAACGTGCAGTATTCCTACCGCGGCGGGCTCTATGCAGTGGCCGCTTCGGGCGACAGCACGCAATTGTCCTACATTCCTCTCGACGGTCGCCAACCGGAAAGCGATGTCTTCGCGAAAAACAATCCCGGTCAGCACCTTGAGGGCAATCCCCAGGCACTCACCGTCACCAAGTCGCTGGGTAAACAAGACGTGTTCGTATCTGTCGGTTCGCCGAGCCGCATTTACAAGCTCGACGGCAACACCATGAGTGTGTTGGGCTACAACGAAGGAACGAAAACCGCCGCCTTCCTCACGGGAAGCCGCTCGGGTCGCTCCACAAGCCCCAACATCGGTAGCGTCATCTACGTAATTGAGAACGGCACCTTCTCCACCATTTCCAATTCGACCCGAAGTGTGCTGCTCACCAACTTCAACAATCAGCGCATGTCGCGCGTGATCCAGGATTATTCCCTCGCGCCGCAAGCCGTAAGTTGGGCCCGCAGTGCCGACGAATACTACAACGGCACCGCTTTCTACGACAATAACAAAGGCCGCTTCGTCGTATTCGCCGAAAACGAGCGCGACGACAACAAGCGATTCCGCACACTTTACGATACGGACTTCGCAGGCAAGCGCCTTATCGGCATGGGCATGGTCGACAATTACCATGAAATCGCCATGCTGCTCAAGGACACGCTCACTTCCTCCTACTATCACGTGTGGATCAACCCCGGTGCTTACGACGCCAACTCCAGGACGCGCAACTACGACCCCGAGTTGAAGTACATCGGTGCCGTTCCTGCCACCGCCGGCGTGAAGGACAACTCACAAGTCGTGGGCATCCCGAGCACCAACCTCATGTATTACTCTTCGGGCAACGCACTTTATGCTTACAGCGTGCTCTCGAAAGGTAATTTCCCCACCGCTCCCACGCTCACTTGCGACAGCGGCGAAGAAATTTCGAGCCTCGTCGTCTCGCAAGACGACCAATATCTCTACGTTGCCGCCAACAATCCTACGACAAAGACCGGCAACATCTATTGCTTCGACCTCAACAAACGCGCACGCGTCTGGAAGAAATCCAACGTCACCGGCATGATTCGACAACTTGCCTTGCGCTTCTAACACGCACACGGCCATAAACGGTCAATAAAGTTTTACGTCTCCCTCCGCATGCGCCGTTTCCCTGTCAAAAATGGGGAAACGACGCATCGGAGCAACGGCGTAAGGCTTTTGTGTTTCTACACTTCAGCACAAAAGAATTATTCACAAACACATTAAAACCAGACAATGCGGAACACTCTCCTCCAGTTCTTGATCGCTTCGTCCGCCCTTGCCGTTGGCGTGCCCCATTCTGCCTTCGCCATCTCGCCCGACGACAAGAAAGTCACCCTGTCCGACAACGTCTCGAAGGACTCCAAAGACAAAATCGCCAAGTTTTTCGAGAAAAAGAAATACGATTCAGCCAAAAGCAAGTTCATCACGCTCTACAAGACCGACGGAAAGGTCTACTTCGAGCTTCCTCTCAAGTATTTGGGCCGCGACATGCTCCTCGGCGCCACCATTTCCGCCGTGTCCGACCCCACCTATCTGAGCGTCGGCATGAAGAATTCGAAGCCTATCCACCTTCGTTTCGAGCGCCAAGACAGCAGCATCGTCGCCAAAACCCCCAACACCGTAGTCTACGATCACGATCTCGACGCCCGCGAACGCAAAGTTCTCGAGCTCAACTACCGCGATCCCGCTTTTGCCTCGTTCGAAATCAAGGCCTTCAACGCCGATAGCACCGCTGTGCTCATCGATGTCACCTCCTTGCTGGGCACCGGCAACTCGCGCCTGGGCATCATCCCGCCCAAGTCGGGCAACTTCACGCTCAAAGGCAGCCCCGACAACGGCCTAACCTTCGTCAAGCAACTCAAAGCCTTCGACAACAACGTCAGCATCAAGGTCGAGCAGAACTACAAGCTCAGCGCCTCGATCATGAACATCTTCTATTTGCAGCGCGACGCCCCCACCACGGTCGATGTCACCTACTCTCTTCTCCTCTTGCCCGAAGAGAAAATGACACCCCGCGTGGCCGATGCCCGCGTAGGCATCTTCAATTCGGTGAAATATGACATCAACAGCGCCGCCGACCGCGCCCGCAACGTCTATCTCGCCCACCGCTGGCGCCTCGAGCCCAAGAAAAATGCCGACTACGCCGCCGGCCGTCTCGTAGAGCCCAAGCGCCCCATCGTCTTCTACGTCGATCCCAACTTCCCCGCCACCTGGCAACAGCCCATCCGCGAAGGCGTGCTGCGTTGGAACAAGGCTTTTGAGAAAATCGGCTTCAAGAATGCAGTCCAAGTGCGCGATTTCCCCACCGCCAAGGAAGATCCGCAGTTCGATCCCGACAACCTCGCCTACTCCTGCATTCGCTACGTCCCCAATGCCGAAGAAAACGCCATGGGTCCCTCGTGGGTAGACCCCGCCACGGGCGAAATCATCAACGCCTCGGTCATCGTCTACAACAACATCGAAGACCTCTTATATAAATGGCGCTTCGTGCAGACGGCCAACGTCGACGCCGCCGTGCGCGCCGACAGTCTTCCCACGCCCATCTTCCAGCAAGCGCTGGCCTACGCCGTGGCACACGAAGTCGGCCACACACTCGGTCTCGAACACAACATGGCCGCTTCTGCCGCCTTCGCCACCGATTCGCTGCGCAACGCCGCTTTCACCCGCAAGCACGGCACCACGCCCTCCATCATGGACTACGCCCGCTTCAACTACGTAGCCCAGCCCGGCGACAAGGGCGTACGCCTCACGCCCCCCGAGCTCGGCGAATACGACTACTTTGCCATCGACTGGAACTACCGCTACTATCCCCAGTATGCCGGTAAACTCGACGACGAAACCAAGGCCATCGAAGCCATGACCGACAAGGCCGTGAAGAATCCCTACCTGCGCTACATGCCCACCCAGCAGCGCGCCATCGATCCCACCGTCATTGCCGAAGACCTCGGCAACGATCCCATCAAGGGCGCCGAATACGGCAAGCGCAACCTCGCCGGCATCCAGCGCAACCTCGCCACGTGGATCAAAGACGATGAAGACAGTCGCAAGAAGAACGCCCTCAATCTCGCCATCGCCAAGCAATATCACGGCTATTTCAAGAACGTGCTCAACCTCGTGGGCGGCATCGTTTGCAACACGGCCAAGGAAAGTTCCGGCATCCCGCCCTACAAAGTGCTCCCCAAAGCCCGCCAGCGCGAAGCCTTCCTCTGGGCGCTCAACGAAACCAAGCACTTCACGGACCACGCCGACCGCAAAGCCGAGCGAAAAGACTACATGGCTGTGAGCTACTACGACCAGTTGCTCGAATTCCTCATCGGCGACCTCTTCAATGTCCGCGCCCGCGTCATCATGGCCCAGACGCTCGACCCCAAGAGCTACACCCTGCGCGAATACTTCGACGATCTCTACGCCCAAACCTTCGCCTCCACGCTCGCCGGCCGCACGCCCAGCCACATTGAGCAGCTCATGGAACAAACCTTCCTCAACCAAGCCGGCGCAGCCGTGAGCGGCGGTTCGTCGAAGGCCGCTCCCAGTGTGCCCGCCGCCTTGACCTCGAGCGATGCCACCGATGTCTACTTCGATCTCGTCAACCGCTTCGGCACCGTTCCCGCCGAACTGAAATCGCAGCTCCTTTCCGAGAATGTGCAATTCGGCAATCCCGGACAGAGCCCCTATCCTGCGTTCAGCATCACGAGCCACGACAATTCCGATCTCTACTATCAAGCCGCACTCGTCAAACTGCGTCCCGTAGTGGCCCGCCGCGCCGCATCGGCCGGCACCCCCGACCTCAAAGCCCACTACACGATCCTGCTCAACAAGATCGACAAAGCACTCGACGACAAGAAATAAGCCCCACCGCTCATGAATAAATATCTCCTCGGGACGCTCTTCCTGGCCGCTTCGCTCTTTGCCGTCCAACCGGCCGAAGCGGGCATCTTCAGCTTCCTACACAAGAAAAAAACTGAGAAGAAAGCCCCTCAAAAGACGAGCTACGAAAAGATCCTCACCGACCAGCCCGTCACCACAGCGGCCGGCCCTCTTCTCACTCTCCACAAGGCCGACGGCAAACTCTACATCGAACTCCCCAAAGCCACCCTCGGCAAGGACTTCCTGCTCGGGGTCACGCTTTCGTCCGTGTCCAATGCCAGCCTCGGCACCGTGGGTTTCCGCAACAGCAACCCCGTCCACTTCCGCTTCGTGCGCAAGGACAGCGTCGTGGTCATGGATCTCGTCAACACCGACTTCCTGCTTCCCACGCCCAACGCCGCCGTGCAGCGCAGCGCCAAGGACAACTACACCAACCTCTCCTTCCTCTCCTTCCCCGTCAAGGGCTGGAGCAAGGACAGCGCCTCGGTGCTCATCGATGCCTCCTCGTTCTTTCTCAAGGACAACAAGTTCTTCCCCGTCATCGGCGACGACATGAACGGCCTCTCGGTCAACACCAATTTGGACGACGACCTCACGCACATCAAAACCCTCAAAAGTTTTAAGACCAACGCCAGTGTGACGGTCGAACGCAGCTACAGCGCCGACATCCGCAGCGAACGGGGCACAGTCGCCTCCGATTATCCCATCACCATCGGAGTGAACTACACCCTCATGGCCCTTCCCGAGCACCCCATGGTGCCGCGTCTCTCCGACACCCGCATCGGCCTCTTCCTCACCAACAAATACATCTTCGACAACGACAAGCGCATCGAAAACACCACCTTCGTGCGCCGCTGGCGCGTCGAACCTGCCGACACCGCCGCCTACATGGCCGGCCGTCTCGTGGCTCCCAAGAAGCACATCGTCTACTACGTCGATCCCGGCTTCCCCGATCTGTGGAAACAAGCCATCCGCGTCGGCGTGCTCCGTTGGAACAAGGCCTTCGAGCGCATCGGTTTCAAAGACGTCATCCAGGTTCGCGACTACCCCACGGCCAAGGAAGATCCGCAATTCGACCCCGACAACCTCGAATACTCCTGCCTGCGCTACGTGCCCACCGCTGTCGAGAACGCCATGGGCCCCTCATGGAGCGATCCCCGCACGGGCGAAATCATCAACGGCTCGGTCTACGTCTACCGCGGCGTGGCTTCCGTGCTCAACAGCTGGCGTTTCATCCAAACCTCGCAGGTCGACAGCACCGTGCGCGCCAAGAAGATGCCCGACGAAGCCATGCGCAAATCGCTTGAGTACGTCATCGCGCACGAAATCGGCCACACCCTCGGTTTCATGCACAACATGGCCGCCTCTTTCGCCTATCCCGTCGACTCACTTCGCTCGAAAACCTTCACCGATGTCTACGGCACCACGCCGTCCATCATGGACTATGCCCGCCACAACTACGTGGCGCAGCCCGGCGATCCCGTCACCAATCTCGATCCCCCCGCACTCGGCATCTACGACTACTACGCCATCGACTGGACCTACCGCGCTTTCCCCGAACTCAAGGGTGACTACATCGCCGAAAACAAGAAATTGCGCGATCTCATCGAGTCGCACGCCGGCGATCCCCTCTATCGCTACGGCCTCCAGCAAGACCAGCCCGTGCGCGACCCCTCTGCCATCGAAGAGTCCCTCGGCAACGATCCCGTCAAGGCCAGTGAGTACGGCGTCCGCAACCTGAAGTACATCGTCTCCCACCTCGATTCCTGGATCAAGGACGACGACAGCAACGAGGCCAAGGGCACGCTCTATCGCCAGGCACTCAGCCAAGCTTTCCGCTACGCCAACCACGTTCATCTCAACGTAGCCGGCATCTACCTCTACCAGACCAGCGAAAAGTCGGGCCTCCCGCGCTACAAAGTCGTGCCCCACGATCAGCAACGCGCCTCGGCACTCTGGATGCTCCGCTACGCCGACGAATTCACCTCGCTCGGCAACCCCGCCCTCGAGGCCAAACTTCCCGGTGCCGGCAGCATGCCCTTCAAGAGTCTCCTGCCCAGCATCCAAGCCATGGCGATGAACAACACCGCCCGCCTGGCCCTGAGCTACTATCTCGACTCCACGTCCTACTCTCCCACGGAGTACGCCACCGATGTCTACAACCACGTGTTCGCAAAGACCCTCGCCGGCAAAGAAAACCTCACGCCCGAGGAACTGCAGTTCCAGAACCTCTACGTTCGCTACCTGCTTTCGAACATTAGCAACATCGGCAACGAGCCGGCCGCCAAGGTAGGTCTCGCCGCCAAGGACTTCCGTCCGCAATCGGCCGAAGAAGTGCAACGTCTGCTCCGCGGCGACAACGACGCCAATCCCTTCGCCGCCACCGCACCGGCCGTCGACGGCATGCTCTGCGGCCACGATCACGGCCAGACCCCCGAAGCCCTCAGCGGCGCCGCCCTCAACGCACAAACGGCCTTCGCCACTTTCGGTAAGGCCTACGGCGAACCCGGCGACATCTGGGCCAACATGATCAACCGCTCCGATCAGACGCTCTACTACTTCGCCCTCCGCACCCGCGACCTCCTGCGTTCGGCCGTCAAGTCGACCAAGGACGAAGTGCTCCGCGCCCACTATCAGGTGCTGCTCAAGCGCATTGCGCCCACTTTCGAGATCGGAAATTAAAGTCCCGGGCTTTGCCCTGCGCAAAGTCCCGTCGACCCTCTTCTTCACGGCAGTCTCCCCCTCGGAGACTGCCGTTTTTTTGTCCCTCCTCCGCGCCGCCTACGCCCCGTTCCCGCTCGCCGCCGCAAAACGCCCGCCCATTGAGCAATCTCTCCCGACTTTTCGACGAAAATCCCCCGTTTTCGGCGAAAAAGCCCCTGTTTTACAGCGTCTGTCTGCGCTTTTTTCTGTACTTTTGCTCATACACTGTATTCGAAACTTCCCCATGCAAATCCGCATCATCAACCGTTCGCACCACCCCCTTCCCGCCGCCGCCACGCCGGACAGCGCCGGTTTGGACCTCCGCGCCCATCTCGACGCCCCCTTCACGCTCGCGCCCGGCGAGCGCCGCCTGGTGCCCACCGGTCTCTACATCGCCCTGCCCAAAGGCTACGAGGGGCAGGTGCGCCCCCGTTCGGGCTTGGCCCTGCGCCACGGCATCACCGTGCTCAATTCGCCGGGCACCATCGATGCCGACTACCGCGGCGAACTGAAAGTCCTGCTCATCAATCACGGCGACGAGCCCTTCGTCGTGCAAGACGGCGAGCGCGTGGCACAACTGGTGGTGGCGCGCCACGAAATCGTCGAGTGGCAACCCGTCGAATCGCTCGACGACACCGCACGCGGCGAGGGCGGATACGGACATTCGGGTACCAAATGACACACCTCCGCCTCCTCTCCTTCTGCTCACTGCGGCGCCTCCTGCACTCCGCCCGCTTCGCGGCCTGCCTCCTGCCGGTCGTGGTGCTGCTCTGCGCCGGTTGCGCCTCGCGCCCCGTCGTTTCGCTGCCCGAACTCCTCACCGAAGGTACCACCCGCGCCCGCAACCTCCTCAGCGTGCGCGAACAGCGCGCCTTCGACGGCATCTATCTCGAAGCCCTGCGCCAGAAATACAAAGACGCCCCCGACGCCGCCTTCGACCTCCTGGACCGCGCCCTCGAAATCAACCCCAACGACGCCGAAGCCCTCTTCCAGCAGTCGATGCTCGTGCTCAATTCGGACGTCATGCCCGACAGTGCCCTCCAAGAGCGCGCCACACAACAGCTCCTGCGCGCCACACAGCTCGAGCCCTCCAACGAATTTTATCTCCGCACGCTGGCCGCCCACTGGATCGAGCGGGGCAAGTGGGTGCGCGCCGCCCGTCTCTACGAGATGATCACCGCCCACAGCGAAAAAGCCGAAGATCTCGCCGCGCTCATCGCCATCTACGACCACGCCGGCGACCCGCAATCGGCACTCGTCACCCTCGATCGCTACGAGCGCATCGGCGAACGCGACCAAAGCACCGTGTCGCAGCGTGCCAAATACCTCGTGGCTTTGGGCCGAAACGAACAGGCCTACGAGGTGCTCCGCGAGTTTTGTGCCGAAAATCCCGACAACCCCAACTATCGCCTCGAACTGGCCGACCTCTTTGTGCGCACCGGCCGGCCCGACGAGGGCTACAACATCATTCAAAATGTGCTCGACGCCCATCCCGGACACGGCGGTGCACTCATCTCCCTGCTGGCTTACTACGAAGCCAAGCACGACCGCGCGCAATTCGAACGCCAGTTCTCTCTCGTCATGCGCTCGCCCGAGGTGCTTCCGCGCCAGAAAGTGGCCATTTTCGAGAGCATGGCGCGTGCAGTCGACGCCGGCGACTACGACAAATACCGGCTCTATCGCCACGGACTCGAGGCCATTTCGCTGCCGGGCGGCTCTTCGCCCATGCCCGAAGTCTTGTCTGATTTCGTGCGCGCGGCCAAACTGCCCGAAGACTCCCTCGCCGCACCGGCACGCGCCTTGCTGGCCGCCGATTCCACCAATGCGGAGGCCCGACGCCACCTGTTGCGCGCGGCCATCGTCGGGGAGCGCACCCAAGAGGTCGATGCCCTCTGCGCCGCCGGCCGACGCTTGCACCCCGCCGACCTCACCTTCTACTATTTCGGCGGGCTCTCGCAGCAATCGCAACACCGCCCCGACGAAGCCATCGCCCTCTATCGCGCCGCCATCCCCCACATCACGGCCGAAAGCGACAGCAGCATCGTCTCGCTCCTCTATGCCGCTTTGGGCGACGCCCTGCACGACGGCAAACAACCCCAACGGGCCTACGAAGCCTACGACACGGCACTGACCTACGACCCCAACAATGTCGACTGCCTCAACAACTATGCCTACTTCCTCGCCGTGGCGGGTCGACGCCTGCCCGACGCCGTGCGCATGGCCGCCCGCGCAGTCGAGATTTCGCCCTCCGAAGTGTCTTACATCGACACCTATGCGTGGGCGCTCTACCGGAGTCGCAACTACAAAGCGGCGCGCACACAAATCGATCTCCTGCTGCAATTGCTCGGTGATGCCGATGCCCATCGCGCACAAGACGCCAACGCCGCCGGCTACTACGACCGTGCGGGCGACATCTACGCGGCGCTCGGTCTGCGCAAGGAGGCTTTGCGCTTCTGGAAGCGCGCACTGCAACACACCGACGACAATGCGCTGAGCAAACGCCTGCGGACTAAAATCAAACGCGGGCGCCCCTGAAGCCAACGTCCCGCATGCCGGCCGGCGCCGGCCCTTGCGCGCCACGACCTTTGCCCACCCACGCCGATCGGCACGGCACTTACACCTGCCGACGGCCCTTACCCCTCTCGTTATGAAGCAATTGTTTTTTCTCCTCTCGCTGCCTTTGCTCGTGCTCTTCGCGAGCTGCGCTTCCTTGCGCGGCGGCGACGCCTACCGCCCCGACGAACCACTCTCGGTGGTGGCCAAAGTTTCGGCAGAAGCCGATCTCTCCGACGCCACAAAGGGTGTGGGCGGCACACTGCGCATGAGGCGCGACGCCGTGATCCAACTTTCGCTCACCAAATTCGGCATCGAAGGGGCGCGACTCGTCTTCACACCCGACAGCATCACGGTGCTCGACCGCCTCAACAAGCGCTATCTCCGCACCTCCTATGCCGAGTTGCAACAGGCTTTGCAGTTCGATCGCCCCTTGACCTTCGCCACTGTGCAGAGCTTTTTCTGGAACGATCGGCATCTTTCGAAGGAGGAAAGCGAACTGGTGGTGAGCGATCTGGTGCACGTCAACCTGCATGTGCGGCGTTCGAACACGGTCAATGTCCACGGCTTCCCGGTGGCGCGCCTCACCCAGCTGCTGGTGCAGGTGCTCGACCGCGATTTGCGCTTCAACCTGGCCCTCTCGAACGTGAAACTCCGCTACGACTGGTCGGCCAACACGCGAATTCCCGACACCTATAAGCCCATGGACGGCGCTGTGCTCCGCCGTTTGATTCAACTTGCCCAATAAAACCACTGCCCGATGCGCCATTTCTTCCTTTCGTTGCTCATTTTGTTGACGTGCCTTGCCTGGGGTCGCCCGCTTTCGACCTTCGGCGCGGCGCAAAAGCCCGCGGCCACTCGCCACGGTGGCGACGAACGGAAAAAAAGCACGGCGGCGACTACAAAAACGGCCGACAAAAAACAAAAGACGACCGCAGCGGCAGCCAAAAGCAGCGCCCCTGCTAAGGAAAAGTCACAACCCAACTCGAAAAAGGGCCAAGCGACGACCGCCAAAGCACAGACCTCGTCGCAAAAGGCGACGAATCAAACCAAGCGCTCCCCGCAACGCAACGCCAAGTCGGGCACGGCGGCCCCCAACACGGCGGGCATCCGAAAATTGCAGAGCGAAAGAGCCAATTTGCAGCGCGAGATGAACGAAAACTCGCGCAAACTTTCGACGACGCAGCGGAATGTCTCGTCGGGATTGGCGCATTTGCAGGTCATCAACGGACAAATCTCCGATCAGCAGCGCGTGGTGAACGGCATTCGCCACGATCTCGACACGCTCAACCGCAGCATCGGCCGCCACGAATCGGAGTTGCAGGTGCTCGAAAGGCAGCTCACCGAGTGCAAACGCCGCTATGCGCGAGGCATTGTCTATCTTTTTCGCAACCGCCTCACGCAAAACAAACTCATGTTCATCTTTTCCTCGCGCAACTTCAGCGAGATGTATCGTCGCATCCGCTATGTGCAAGAATACACGCGCTATCAGCGTGCACAGGGGCTGGCCATTGCAGAGCGCGAAGCCGTGATTCGCGGCAAACGTGAGCAACTTTCCAGCGAACGCGGGGCGAAAAACAATCTCCTGACCCGCGGCAAAGAACAACAGTCCAAGCTCGAAAACCAACAGCGCGAACAACAGCAAGTAGTCGACGATCTCAACCGCCAACAACGGGAGTTACAAGCCACCATCGCCGCGCAACAAGCTCGACACACCGCACTCAACAACCAAATCGACCGTCTGATTCAGGAGGAACTGCGCAAGGCCGAACAGCGTCGCCGCGAAGAAGAGGCGCGCCGCAAGCGCGCCGAAGACGAAAGGCGCCGAGCAGAAGAAGCGCGTCGCCGTGCGGCCGACGAACGTCGCAAGGCGCTCGAAGCTGTTCGCCGTGCCGAGGCGGAAGCCAAGCGCAAAGCCGAAGAAACCAAGCGCAAAGCGGAGGAGGCGCGCCGAAAAGCTGAGCAAGCCAAGCGCAAGGCCGAAGAAGCACGCCGCAAGGCGGAGGAAGCACGCAAGCGCGGTGAGGCAAAAGCAGCGCAGGAACGCGCAGCAGCCGCCGCAAAAGTAGCGCGAGAAGCCCAGGCGCGAGAAGAAGCCCGCGCAAAGGCCGAGGCCGACCGCGCCAAACAGGCCGCAGATCGGAAGCGCACAGCAGAATCTCAAACGCGAACTGCCCAAAAAGCGAAAGTGGCACCGCTTCCCCCGCAGGAAACGCCGTCGGCCGCGGCCGATCGCCGATCGTCCGGCCAATTTTCGGCTCACCAAGGCCGACTTCCCGCACCGGTCAACGGGGCTTACACCGTGACCAGCCACTACGGTTCATACAACGTGACGGGCTTGCGCGGCGTTACCCTCGACAACAAGGGCATCAACCTCTCTTGTGCGGCGCCGGCCCAGGCGCGTGCGGTGTATGAAGGGGACGTGACGGCCGTTTTCTCCGTGGGCGGACTCAGCAATGTCCTCATTCGCCACGGCGCTTACATCTCTGTCTACTGTAACTTGGCACGTGCTTCGGTGCGCACGGGACAACACGTCAAAGCGCGCCAACCAATCGGCACCATTGCCCGCGATGCGACGGGACGCTACACCCTGCATTTCCAATTGCGCCACGAGACGCAGAAGCTCAACCCCGAGCGTTGGCTCGGCCGATGAGAGAAACGACCGCAGTGCTTCGGCGTCTGCGGTCGTTTCCCGCAAGCGGCGGCAAAAAGTGGGGATGAATCGCTCGACAAGCGGTTTGTTTTGAACATAATCCTCCTCGCGTATTCTCGGCCGTCCGAGTATTTGTTCGGAAATACGAAAATCTCAGCCGTTTCCTCGCGCTTGCCGTCGCTTGGCCTCCAAGCCGCGCCACCTTTCCCCCAAGATTCATGCGCTACCTCCCACCCCGCCTCGAAAAGCCCGATCCGCGTTTCGAAGCCAACGCCGGTTGTGTGCTCCTCACCCACGACCCCGACGCCGAAACACTCGCCCTCGCGCTGCATCTCCTCCGGCACGCCGCCGAAAACCACGACGCGCTGGCACAGAGTGTGGTGGGTTGGTGTCACTTGTTCGGGCATCACCTCCCGCTCGACCCCGTTCTCGGCGCCCACTTCCTACGTCTTTCCGCCGAACAGGGATATCCCGACGGTTTGTTCTGGTATGGTCTCTGTTTGTGCGAAGGTCGCGGCACGCATCCCGACCCCGCGACCGGAAAGCAGCTCATTGCGCGCGCCGCGGCGGAGGGCAACTACGATGCGCAGGAGTGGTTGGACGAACAACAGGCGACCGCCGAGTGAAAACGCCGCAATTTCTGCCCCGCCACTCCCACATTTTCCCGTAACCCCCTACTTTTGCACCCATGAATTGGCACCAACTCATCTCTTCCCGCCGCTTGGGCAAAGAAGATCGCGACAAACATCCCGCCGAACAGCGCACAGAATTCCAGCGCGACTACGACCGGCTCATCTTTTCCTCGCCCTTTCGGCGCATGCAAAACAAGACGCAGGTGTTTCCCCTCCCGGGTAGCATTTTTGTCCACAACCGTCTCACGCACTCCCTCGAAGTTTCGAGCGTGGGCCGGTCCTTGGGTGCCGACGTCGCGCGCGCTTTGGAAGGAAAGCACGACGCCGCCGACAGCGCCGCCCTCGAAAGCATCAGTGCCATCGTGTCTGCGGCCTGTTTGGCGCACGACATGGGCAATCCCCCCTTCGGTCACTCCGGCGAAGAGGCCATTTGCTCCTTCTTCGCAGAGGGAGCGGGGCAAAAATTCCGCGACAAGCTCCCCGAAACCACCTGGAACGACATCACCCACTTCGACGGCAACGCCAATACCTTCCGCTTGCTCACGCATCGCTTCAACGGACGGCGCGACGGCGGCTTTGTGATGAGCTATTCCACCCTGGCATCGGTCGTAAAATACCCCTTTTCAGCCGCTTTGGCAGGCAATAAGCCGAAAATGGGCTTCTTCACGCCCGAGCGCGACACCTTTCTCCGCATCTTCGACCGGCTGGGCATTCCCTGTCTCGAGCAATCGGACGACCGCATCCGCTATGCGCGCCATCCGCTGGTTTATCTCGTCGAAGCCGCCGACGATATCTGCTATGAAATCATGGATATCGAAGACGCACACAAGCTTCGTCTGCTCTCCACCGAGCACACCATCGAACTCTACCTCGGCTTTTTCGACGAAACCCAGCGCGAACAACTGCGCCGCTCCTATCCCGAAGACACCGACGCGGGCGACCAAATCAAATTCCTCCGCTCGTGCGTGATCAACGCCCTCGAACGCGCTTGCGTGCGGGCCTTTGTGGAGCACGAGCCCGAGATTTTGGCCGGCACCTTCGCCGGTCCGCTCATTCGTTGCCTCCCCGATCGGCTCAACAACGCCTATCGCAACTGCGAAGCCGTGGCGCGCGAAAGCATTTACTACGCCAAAGAAGTGGTGGACATCGAACTTTCGGGCTATCACATCATCTATACGCTCCTCGAACTCATGTGCGATGCCGTGCTCTCTCCCGAGAAAAAGTACGCGCAACTCCTGCTCAAACAGGTCTCTTCGCAATATGAGTTGCACGCCCCCGACCTTTCCACCCGCATCATGGCCGTCCTCGACTATCTCTCGGGCATGACCGACGTATTTGCCCTCGATCTCTATCGCAAAATCAACGGCCAACAGCTCCCGATGGTCTGACTCGCCGGCACTTCTCCGCATTTTCTGGGCGCGCCTCCACACGGTGGCGCGCCCTTTTCTCCTTTTTCCCCACCCACCACCCAACTTTATGCCCCAACTTCGTCTTCGCCTCCTCTTGCTTCTCTGTTTATGCTGCATTGTCGGCTCGAGTTGGGGAAAAATCGCCCACTTGCTGCCCCGTCCCCACGCTGTGGTGCGCGCCAAAGGCCATTTTTCGCTCGCCCGCCCCGTCTTGCTCGACGATCCCACCCACTGTGCGCAACTCGCTGAGGTGCTCGCAGCAATGCGGTGCACCTTTTCAGAAAAAGCCCAAGCCGCAGTGCGCGTTCGCCTCGACTCCACGCTCGACACCTTCGACTACCCGCTCGAAGGCTTCCCGGCCGAAGGCTATCGGCTCCGCATTTCGCCCCAAAGCATCGACATCACCGCCGCCACGCCCGTCGGTGTGATTCGCGCCGCACAGACTTTGCGCCAACTCGCACAAGGTAGCGCCACACCACGGCTCGAATGCCTCACGATCACCGACTTCCCCGCCTTCAAAGTGCGCGGTTTCATGCACGACGTCGGGCGCTCTTTTATCCCAATCGACGACCTTCGCCGACAAATCGACCTCTTGTCGCGCTTCAAAGTCAACGTCTTTCATTGGCACCTCACGGAAAACCAAGCGTGGCGTCTTGAGATCAAAGCCTTTCCGCAACTGACTTCCGCCGCCTCCATGACGCGTTTCGCCGGACGATACTACACGCAAGCCGAAGCCCGCGCCCTCGAAGCCTACGCCCGTGAGCGCGGTGTGACCATTATCCCCGAGATCGACATGCCCGGCCACAGTGAAGCCTTCGTTCGCGCCATGGGTTTCGACATGCAATCGGCGCAGGGTGTCGCCGCCCTCCACACCATTCTCGAGGAAGTGGCCGCCATTTTCCCACATGCCCCCTACCTTCACATCGGCGCCGACGAGAAGCGCATCACCTATCCCAACTTTTTGCCGCAAATGATCGCCAAAGTCCACGCTTTGGGGCGCAAAGTCGTGGTTTGGAACCCCGTTCAAGGCGTAGATCTCTCCACCCTTGACATCGACATGACGCAGATGTGGAGCACCGCCGGACGGAAAATCGCCGGAAAGCCCAACATCGATTGCCGCTACAACTACACCAACCACTTCGATGTCTTCGCCGATCTCGTCGGCATCTACAAGAGCAATATCTATTATGCGCCACGCGGCAACGCCGAGTTGGCCGGTACGATTTCGTGCTTGTGGAACGACCGCCAACTCTCCGACGCCTTTGCCATTCTGCAGCAAAACAATTTATACGCCAACGTCCTCGCTTCGGCCGAACGCGGCTGGATCGGCGGCGGAGAAGCCTACATCGAGCAGGGCGGCGTCGCGCTTCCCAACGCCGGTGCGGAGTTCGAAGCCTTTCGCGACTGGGAACGCCGTTTTCTCTTCCACAAGTCCACCACCCTCGCCGCAGACCCCGTGCCCTACGTCCGACAAACCAACGTCGTGTGGCGCATCACCGATGCCTTCCCCAATGGCGGCGACCCGCAACTTGCCCTTCCGCCCGAAACCGAAGGGCTGAAAACCACCTACTCCTTCGGCGGGAGCACCTACACCACCCACCGAGTCACCGGCGCCGGTCTCTACTTGCGACACACTTGGGGCCAGATCGTCCCCGCCCTCTTCGCCGAAGCGCAGCCCCACTCCACAGCCTACGCCTGGACCTACGTCTATTCGCCGCGCCCACAAGCCGCCGGCGCGCTCATCGAGGGCTACAATTACAGTCGTTCCGAACGTGATTTAGCCCCACCCTCCGGAAGTTGGGATCGCATGGGCACACAAATTTGGCTCAACGACAGCCTCATCGCGCCGCCGCGCTTCGACAATGCCGGCAAAACGCCCATAAGCCACGAGGATCTCCTCCTCAACGAGAATTTCACCGGCCGTTCGCCGCAAAAAGTCTGGCTCCGCGCCGGCTGGAACAAGGTGTTGCTCAAACTCCCCTTCCAACCCGATGGCGGAACGCGGCTGAAAAAGTGGATGTTCACCTTTGTTCTCACCGACCTCACAGGACGGCAAGCCCTCGACGGACTGATCTACTCGCCCGATCGCACGCTTCCTTCCGCCCCCTCCCGCACTTCGCGCCGCTGATCGCCGACCAACCATGCCGCGCAGCCTCGAAACGAAAACAAGCACTCGCTTTTCGTTCCCTCTCTTCCCCACCGGCCACAAAAAGCCCCCTGTTCCTCGCGAACAGGGGGCTTTTTCGTCACAAAACGAGGGGCACTGCGAGCTTATTCCGCCGTGTTTTCTCCCAAACCGAAGCGCTCTTCGACGAAACGGGCGATGAAGTCGGTCGTGCCGTCGGGTCCGAGGATCGAAGAGTTGATGCACAGGTCGTAAGTGTCCGCCGTTCCCCACGTGCCGAGGGAGTAGAAATTGTAGTAAGTGGAGCGTTCCTCATCGGCCTCTTCGAGAATGCGGCGGGCAGCCTTGGCATCGATGCCGCGGCGGCGCATCAATTCCTGCACGCGGTCGGACATTGAGGCCGTGATGAACACATTGATGTGGTGCGGATGGTGGCGCAAGATGTAATCGGCCACGCGCCCGATCACCACACACGAACGTTCGGCCGCCACCTTCTGGATGACGTGACTCTGGATGGTGAACAAATTCTCGTCGCTGAGCTGGTTGTCGTAGAAACTCCCACCCCCGCCGAAGAAGGGCTGCACCACCTGCGCAATCGAGCGGAGAAAACCTTTGCGCTCGTCACTTCGCTCAAAGACACCGGTGCCGAGCCCGCTCTCCTGCGCCGCAAGCGAGAGAATCTCTTTGTCGTAGTAAGCAATGCCGAAGCGCTCGGCGAGGCGCTTCCCGATTTTTCGGCCGCCGCTTCCGAGTTGGCGTCCCACAGTGATGACGAAAGGAAAGTCCATGAGGAGAAAAGAGAGAAAAAGAGTTGAGAATAAGATGGAATGTCAAAACGTTTAGGGCTCCGTCCGGCGGAACTTGCGGAGCTGCCACGTGAGCATGAGTCCCGAAAGCAAGGCCGCGGCCCCATCGGCCACGGGAATGGAGAGCCACACCCCGTCGCTCGGCGAGAGCCAGCCCGAAACCAGGTGAGGAAGGAGGAGAATGCCGGGGACAAGGAAGAGCATCTGCCGCGTGAGCGAGAGGAGAATGCTCTTGCCGGGCATGCCTACACTCTGGAAGAAGGCGGTGGACACAATCTGCATGCCCACCACGGGCCAGAAGAGGGAGACGATCTTGAGCCCCTGCGCCGATGCCTCGATGAGCGAGGCGTCTCGGGCAAAGAGCGAGACGATCGGCGTGGGGAAGAGGTGGCTCACCGCAAAGCCCAAGGTGGTGATCACCGTGGCCACCAGGAGGGTGTGCTTCACCACGGAGATCAGGCGATCAAACTTGCGCGCACCGTAGTTGTAGCCCGCGATGGGGAGCATGCCTTGGTCGAGTCCCATGACGACGAAGCCGATGAACATGGCCAAACGGTTGCAAATGCCGTAAGCCCCCACAGCCGTGTCGCCGCCGTAGCGCTGCATCGAGAACATCAGTAGGCTGCTGATGAGCGAAGAGCACGAGTTAACGAGAAATTGCGGCAGGCCGATGACGATGGCCTCGCGCATGATGCGGCGGTCGGGGCGGAAGATGTCGCGGCGAAAGCGAATCATGTCGCCGGGGCGGGTGAAGAGATAGATCTGCCAGAGGAGCATGCTGGATTGCGCGATGAGCGTGGCCCAAGCCGCGCCCTTGATGCCCCACCCCAGCACCATGACGAAGAGCCATGCGAGGACGGCATTGATGATCACGCTGCCGAAGGTGGAATACATGGCCAGTTTCGGGCGGTTGGTGCTGCGCAGCTGCGCATTGAGCCCATAGTAGAGGTGCGTCACGACGTTGCCCCAGAGCAAGATGCTCATGTAGTCGTGGGCATAGGGCAAGGTGTTGTTGCTCGCGCCGAAGAGGCGAAGAATGGGCGTGAGGCCGGCGAGCAAAAGCAGGCCGAGTGTGAGCCCCATGGTGACATTGAGAATCACCACATTGCCCAAGATACGCCGCGCCGCTTCGTAGTCTTTCTGCCCAAGGCGGATGCTCATGAGCGTAGATCCGCCCACGCCGACCATGGCTCCGAAGGCGGCGGTGAGTGCCATGAGGGGGTTGGTGAGTGCGAGGCCGGCAATGGCAAATTTACCCACGCTCTGGCCGATGAAAATGGCGTCGACAATGTTGTAGAGCGAGGAGGCCACCATCGCAATGATGGCGGGCAGCGAATATTGCAGCAGGAGCGAGCCGACGGGTCGCTCACCGAGTTCAGTAAAGTTGTTGTGTTGTGACATGCGCGCGTGTTATTGCGGTCGAAAATCTCGCACGTAAGTGAGTTTGTGGCTGCAAAGGTACGAAGAAATGCGGGGGAGGGGGCGAAAGTGGGGCGATTTTCTGAATGGCTTGCCCGCCTCGCGGCGCAGCTGCGCAGTGAGGTGGAAAAAACGGGGAAGTTTCGGTCGAAAGCGCCCCACTTTTTGCACACGACTCCCCGTTTTCTTCGTTTCGCCCGCGTGCCTTCTCCGACAGCGGGAGGTCGACAGCGCCGTTTCGGAAAGGGCACACGGAGAGACGGTACGCTGCACGCAGAAGCCCGAACCGATGGACTGTCACAACGCAAAAAACCCCGTCTTCGCCGAGGCGAGGACGGGGAAAGCGGCCGCAAAACGACCGAGTGTGGGCGATCAAAGGGCTTTGTAGCTGTCTTTGACGTATTCGAAACGGCCTTTGCCCACGACCTTGAACTTCATTTCATAGGTCTTGGTAACGTTGCCGTCGTAGACACCGAAGTGGAGCGTGTAGAACACGTCGAGTCCGGCCACGGGCACGGCTTCGGGGTTCTGCTTCTCGAGGGCAGCGCCGAGGGTTTGCTGGAGGCGTTCAGCCATTTTGGCCGTGATTTCAGCGTCGCTCATCGAAGCGTATTCCTTGGCATACTGTGTGCGTGCCGTGGAGGGGCGGAGATCTGCGTTGCCGTAGTAGGCCGAGAGTCCGGAATAGACTTCATTGTTGCCATACTTGGAGACATAGCCGGCACCGGCTGCCACGCCGAGGGGCGCATCCACGTGTTCCTTCACCCAGTCCACACCGGCCTGCATGTAGGCGGTGGTGAGGGCGTTGCCCTTCTCGGCTTTCAGTTCGATCACCGACGAGGGGTTGTAGACCCACTTGCCGTTGTTGCGCACGAACTGGTCTTTTCCGGGCGTTTCGTCGATGGTTTGGTTGCCCACCTGGACATTGTCGAGTTGCACGGTGGTCGTTGCGCCGGTTTTGCCGTTGCCGTCGTAGCGGAAGGCGAGGCCGATGTTTTTGCCGGCGTACTTGGAGAGATCGAGATCCATGGCTTGCTTGAAGGTGCCGAAGGATTGTCCGGCTGCGGGGATTTCGATCTTCACCTTTGCGGTGAGGTCTTCGAGCAGGTGGTGCTGGATGGCGGCATTGTTGAGGTTGTCATCGACAACAAAGACGCTGAGCCGACCACCGGCGGGCGTATAGTGTCCGTAGAGGGCATCGAAGGTGAGGTGCGAGCCCTTCGTCACGGTGAAACGGGGCGAAACGAGATAGGTTTGCGTGGAATCGGGCTGCTTGTAGGCCGATGCCTGCACGTAGTGGGCATTGTTGCGGAAAACGGTGCTCCATGCGGCCTTGTCACCGCCGAGTGCGGGGAGCGTCGCCCAGCCTTTCACGACGGCGGGCTGGGTGCTTTGCGCACCGGTTCCCTCGAAATCTTCCTTGAAATCGAGCGGTCCTTTCACCTCACGGCGATTGTAGTTGACCACCACGGCGCTGTTGTCGTCGGCCGTGAACCATTTCTCGGCGAGAAAGGCGGGAAGGAATTTGGCCGCGGTGACCGTTTCGGTGAACTGCTGCGTTTTGGCCAACGCCTTGAGTGCGGCGCTGTCGGCCTTGGTGGTGCAGAGCGCGAGGTTGGATTTATTCTCGGCAATGGCCTTGTAGTCGGCTGCAGTGAGGGTGTATTCGATCTTTTTGACGTCGGTGGGCTGCGGTCCTTTGACGAATCCGTCGAATTGCTCGTTATAATCGCAGCTTGCAGTGAACAATGCCGCAGCGGCGAGGGCGAGATATGCAGAATATTTCATTGTGATCAAGAAAAAAGGGGATGCGCTGTGCCGCCGTCACAGTGTGCGTTGCGGCACAGCGCTTCCGACGTTTAGAAATTGACTTTGAGCTTGACAGACATCTGACGTCCGAAACCGTAGAAGACACGATTTGCCGTGCTCCAGTCGTGTCCGGCACCGTCGTAGGCTTGACTGATGTATTCCTGGTCGAGGAGATTCTCGACGTTGCCCGACAAGGTGGTTTTGTATCCGCCCATCTGGAACGTGTAGCCGGCCGAGAGGTCGACGAGCCCGTAGGCGGGCACCTTCCAGGGGGTGTGGAACGTCTTCACGCCGTCGAGGCTGATGTCGTTGGCCGTTACGGCGTAGTCGGCGTAGTAGTTGGAGAAATACTTCCAGTCGAGTCCGATGCGGAGGCCTTCCATGGGATAAACATTGAAGCCCAAACCGGCGGTAAGTTGGGCCGATCCGCCCTCTTTCACGTCTTTCTGGTTGAAACGCATGCGGGCGTGGTCGGGTCCTTGGCTCTGATCGAGCGGATGTCCGAACTTATCGATGGGTTGTCCGGCAGAGTTGTAGAAGTAGCCCACGGGGTTGTTGGTCCAGCGCCAGTTACCCACCGAAAGCATGCCGCGGAGCGAGAACCATTTGGCGGGTTTGTAGCTCATGTCCACTTCCACACCTTCGTGGATGGAGTTTACGCCCTGCATGTTGATCCAAGTGCGCTCAACATTGCCGTCTACGGGAATTTCCGTCATCTTTGCCATCGTCTTGTCCTTCCATTCTGTGTGGTAGACGTTGACATCGGCGGTGAAAGCAGCCGTGTGGTAGGAGTAACCCAGCTCACCGGAGAAGATTTTCTCGTTCACTGCGTCGGGATTCACCTGATTCGACACCTGCGATGCGAGGAAGATGCCACCCGAGAAGAAGGGAGCGCGCGAAATGTAGCCAATGTTACCGAAAACATTGTGCTGTCCGCCCCAACCGTCGATGTGCGGGAACTTATAGTTCACACCTCCTTTGACGGTGAAGCCAATTTTGTTCACTTTCTCGCTTTCGGCGTGCGCCGCGTCGTAGTAGAATCGGTCTTTGCGCCATTGTGCGGTGTTATTGAGCGAACCTGCGACGAAGGCAGTGAGGTTGTTGAAGTCGTATTCGGCCTGTCCGAACACGCCGGACTGGGCCACGAAGCCATCGTAGTCGCGCTGCACAACGTCGCCCACGGAGAGTTTCTTGTTCACAAAGGCATCGGTGCCGGCTCCCGCGAAGTTTTCGGGCTTCACGTTCTTGCGATAGCGGTCAATGTAGTAAGCGCCGTCGTAAAGGTCGGTGATTTCGTTGGTGTGCGTGCCCACATAGTAACGCAGGTCGAGACCTCCGTATAGATTGAAGCGGTCATTGATCTCTTTGGTGTAGGTCGACACGAGTCCCACCCACTTGTGGAGGTTTTTGCTCATGCTCATCACCATTTTCGATCCGCTTTCGCTGGCAGCATTCATCTCTTGGATCTTGCCGTAGGCGAAAGTGCCGTCGGCATTGCGGAACTGCGTGGCGAGAATGCCGTTGTTCGAGCCGTACCATCCGGAGCTGTATTCCTGCGTGCCCTGTCCGCTCTCACCGCCGCCGTAGCCGAGGGAGAGATAAGCCACGGTGTTCAACGACGAAGTGCGGTCGATCTGCCAAAGGTGCTGAAGTTGGAGTTGGGGCTTGTGGTAAAGGTTTTGCTGTGAGTGGCGAATCTGTCCGTAACGGTCGTAACCGTAGGTGGCGTTATAGAGATATTGCTCGCCGGGGCGCATGTATTTGCCCACTTCCTGCCATCCTTGCACGGTGAGTCCGTCGTAGTTGGAACGCTTGTTGTGCACCTGCGGCGCACCGAAGGCGGTGAAGGTGAGCAAATGGTTCTTGCTCAACTCCTTGGAGAGGGAGAAGAAGTAGTTCCAAGCGCGGAAGTCGGTGCCTTGAATGTAGCCGTCGCCCCAAGTCTTGCCGCCCATGACGGTGAGCGCCCAACCGTCGGCCGTGCGACCGGTGGAAAGCGAGAAAGCGAGCTTGTTGTATCCGTCATTGCCCATGCCGTAGGAGAAGGCTCCTCCCTTGCGTGCATCGGTGGTCTTGGTGACGATGTTGATTGATCCGCCGACAGAGGGCGTCGACACCTTGGCCGCTCCGAGACCGCGCTGGGTCTGGATGCTGGAGGCCACGTCGGTGAGTCCGGCCCAGTTGGACCAGTAGACGCCACCCCACTCCATGTCGTTCATCGAGACGCCGTTGACGAGCACAGCCACGTTTTCGCTCTTGAATCCGCGCATATTGACTTTTGTGTCGCCATATCCGCCACCTTCGCGCATAACATAGACACCGGGTGTGGTTTCGAGCACCTTAGGCAGGTCGGCTGTGCCGACGCGCTCCTCGATGGCAACTGCTCCGAGGGTGGTAAGCGCCACAGGTGTCTTACGTGCCACGGCACGCGTGGTGACCACAGCGTCTTTCAAGGCGATAGACGCACCGGCCATGGGGATGAAACCGAAATCATACTCGCCGGCGTGGTTCGAAGCGAGGGTGGTGCTCTCGAAACCGATGCTGGAGAACTGCAAGCTGCACTTCGTTTTGGCCGATTTGATGACGAACTTACCGTCGTTGTCCGTGAACACCTTGTTGGGAGTGCCCTGGAGTGCTACGGTCACACCGACGAGGGGCTCGTTGGTGGCGGCATCGATCACGGTACCTTTGAGCACGCACTGTGCGTGCGCCACACTGCTGCCGGCAACGCTGACAACGAAGGCCGAGGCTGCGAGCAAAAGTTCTTTTCTCATGGGGGGAAAAATGTTTGTTTGGACGTTGTGTAAAAGATTACGCCTGCAAAGTTAGTGATTAGTAACAAGGCATCGCAGCGTTTCTGCATTTATTTTCGCCCTCGACGCAAATTCCCAACGACTTCCGTGCATACACATTGCATTATGCCCCCACCATCGCCCCCCGACGCCTGCCTAAACAGCCCGGGCGCCCCGTCCACTCGCTCACCCACCACATACAGGGCACGCAGCCCCGCCTTCTTCGACAATGTGTGGGCGTCGGCCTCGTCCGCAAGGCCTTCGGCAGAGAAACGTTGCGACAAAAACTGATTTCCGCCTCAAAAGGGCAGCACGGCACGGAGACCGAAAAACGAAAAGGTGAGGGAGGCACAAAAAAATGGGAATGAACCGTCTCACGACGAAACATTCCCTCACAGAACTTATATAGAGATGAAAAAACTATCTCAAAATGGAAAGCCAAAGTGGGAATCTCGGATTAGGAACCTCTTTGATTATCCCTTTGACACTGCGAAAGTACACACAAAAGTCGAATCGACCAAATATATATCCTCTTTTTTTTCATACAAGTCGCGAGCGACTATTCGCTTTTTTCCCTTCGCGAGGGCTCTATCCATCGGAAGTTCGAGAAAAAACCTACACATCGTTAACCACTCCCGGACTGTATTTTATCTCATCTCGCAAATGTGAAATTGCACAATCGGCTATTTATCAGAAAATTAGCCGTCGTCTCAAACTTTTTCTAAATATTATGTTTGTGAAGTCCCCTCCGCAACAATTCTCCGTGCATTTTTTTTGCAGCCCACCGACATTTTTCTCGTCGCACGCCGAGAAAAACATCATTTTGTCGCCTCTCTCCCGCCGATACCCACCATCCGTCGACAGGTCACCGGGCATATTTTTTTACTCCCCGCCGCTTCTGCGCGCCCGCCGCCCCAATTGGCAAGCCGCTTCGGCACCTATCTTCCCGCGGTGGGCGAGAAACTGCGCATCGCTCCACACTGCGCACCGCATACTCCCCCGCCGCGCACGAAAAACGGGGAGCCGCAAAGGAAAAATCGGGGGCTTTCGCCAAAAAACGGGGGTATTTCGTTCGAAACACCCCCGTTTTTACCCGCCGGCCCGCACACACGCGGCGCAAGCGCGCACAAAAAAAGGACTGCACCCCAATTCATTTGTACAGTCCTTTATATTTTAATCCAAACAGAAGCCGGTTTGGCTCAATCCATCGTGGGAAGTGCCTGTTTCATGGCACCCGCAGCGGCTTTGGCGGCCTGTCCGGCCTTCTGCGCGCCTTTCTCGGCAGCGGCCTTGGCTTTGGCACCGGCGTTCTTCGCGTCGCTTTCCACGACTTTGGCGCCACGTTGTGCAGCGGCCTTGGCTTTCTTGCTCCAAGCCTTTGCCTTGTTTTCGGCAGCCTTCGCACCGTTTTCAACGGCTTTCGCGCCACGCTGTGCAGCGGCTTTGGCCTTGTCCTCGGCAGCTTTTGCGTCGTTGGCTACGGCCTTTGCGCCGTTTTCCACAGCCGCCTTGGCGCTGTTTTCGGCAGCTTTCGCGTCGGCAGCAGCGGCTTTGGCGTCTTGTTGTGCGGCCGCTTTGGCTTTTGCAGCTCCTTTGCAACCGACACCTTCTTGGCAAGCCTTCTTGGTCTTTTCCACCTGTTTGCCGGCAGCGGCTGCGGCTTTCTTACCTTGGCAGGCGGCCTTTTTGGCACCTTTCTCACAGCAAGACTTCACTTCTTGCTTGCCAGCACCGGTATTTACCTTGACCACCTGGGCCGAAGCGGCAGTGCCTACAGAGAGAACGGCGGCGAAAGCCAAACCGCGAAGCATGGAATTCAAATAAAGTTTCATTGTCCTGTAGTTTTAGTTGTTAGTTCTGTTCCAATAGAGGCGAGTTCCGTCAGGACTCGCGGTGTAATCTTTTACAGACGTCTATTTTTTTCTCGTCTACGATTGCAAATGTAGCACGAAAGCTCGGCGAAAGCAAATCAAAACGTCAGATTACAGCATTAAATAACATTCGGTGGCATTGCGTAGCACGCGAAGTTGTCAGGCGAAGAACTACATCTCTTCTCTCGCAAAGTCGATGGCGCGGTTGATGTAGTCGATGAAGGGGCGCGCTGCGGCGAAGGATTCGAGCAGGCGGTCGGCGAAATCGGGAGCAGTGACCTCGGCCGTGGTGGGAGCGTAGGCCAGACAGAAGTTGCGCAGGCGGAGGTATTCGCTCCAGGGGGCATCTTTGTCGAAACCCTTGGGGTTGCGCTTGAGGGCGTTCTCGCGCAGGAGGGTGAAACGCGCATCAGCGGCCCGCTGTACGAGTCGATCGAAATCGCCGTCGCCGTAGACGATGTCTTCGCGCAGCACTTGCAGGGCTTTCGGCTCGATGCAGTAGTGTCCGGGCGCCACAACGTGCTGCGTTTCCCAGTGGAAGGAAGCGAAATCGGCGCGGTTGTCTTCGGCGCCGAGCTGAAAATAGTAGCCGGCGTAGCCCGATTTTTTGCCTCCGCGGCAAATGAAGGCGCCCATGTGGGTTTTGTAGGGCGTTTTGTCGTGCGAAAAACGCGTGTCGCGGTAGATGCGATAGGTCATGTCGCGGGCGGTGAGTCCGGCGAGGGTGGGATCGACGGCGGCCATGCGCGCGGCCAGCTTTTCGACCCAAGTGGCGAATTGCGCTTGCACGTCCTTGCACTCTTCCTTGTGTGCGGTGAACCACTCGCGGTTGTTGTTGGCGGCCAGGCTGCGCAGAAAATCGATGATGTTTTGCATGAACAAGTGAGAAATTAGAGTTGGCGAAGCAGTTCGGCGCAGGCGTCTTCGCAAAGTTCGATGACGTATTCGAACGCGTCGGACTCCCCGTAATAAGGATCGGGGATGCTTTGCTGATCGGGGTGAGCCGTGAGGAAATCGGAGAGGAGCACGACTTTGTTCATCAGCGCTTCGTCGGGACAAAGTGCGCGCAGTCGGCGGAGGTTGTCGGCATCCATGGCAACGACGCGGTCGAAGGTTTCGAAGTCTTCGGCCTTCATGGGGCGCGAACGGTGGGTGAGTCGATAGCCGTGTGCTTCGGCGTGCCGCCGCATGCGCACATCGGCGAGTTCGCCCTCGTGGTAGTCGATCATGCCGGCGGAGTCGATGCGCGGAAATTCGGCCGAACGACCGGCACGCTCCACGCATTGGCGGAAAATCTCCTCGGCAATGGGCGAACGACAGATGTTGCCGAGACAAATAAAGAGGATGTTCATGAGCAAATGGGATGGTTGCGGAGTGCAAAGATAGAGATTTCAGTTCGAACGCGCGCACGATACGACTATTTCGCCGGGCGTTCGTCCGTTTAGTGGAGGGACACAAAAAAAGCCGCTCCGGAGTGAGCGGCTTTTTGGGGGCTACGGCATTAACGTTGCGCGACGGGCGCACGACGGTGCCGATGAAGGGGTTCGCAATCAGCGCACCACGGTTTTTCCGTGCCGACTGATGACCAACGTTCCGGATTCGGGCTGTTGAACGCGGCGACCTTGCAGGTCGTAGAGGCGCTCTTCCGAGGGCTCATTGCGCAAGGTGGTCGATGTCAACGCCGTGGGGTCTTTGAACTTGCCGGTTCGAGCAGCTTCACGCAGCGCCTTGATGAGCGCCTTGTCGGGGGTGACGCTGTAGTTGTCGCTGATGGTCCAGAAATTACCCGGATCGGTGGCATGTGCCCGCTGGGTGAGCGCGGCACCGTCCACGCGAGTGGGATCGGCACAAAGGTCGGCATAGGCCACGGCCCGCGAGGTGGGATTGACTGCGCTGAAGACGAACTGGCCGTTCTCCATTCGAATGTTGACAAACACGGGGGTATCGCTCAGCGTGCTGGCAGAGTTGGCGCCTTGCGTCGCGGGGTTGAGGAACTGGTGGGTGCCGGCGTTGAAGACCAGGTACTGGTTCGTACGACCGTGGTCGACTCCGACGATGATCCACGAGGCATTGGCTTGCGAAAGGTCGGGCGCTGTTTTGTAGAGTTCGAGGGCTTGCTTGCCGTCAATGGGTGCAGCGCCGCGCAAAGTGGGGTAGTCCGTTTGGGCTTCGGCCGTGAGGGTGCCGTAACCACTCTGGTTGGTGATGACATAGGCACGCTCAGCGTTGAGATCGGCGAGACGTGTCACCGGTCCGTACTTGATGACGCGGGCGTTTTGTGCCAAATTCAGCAAGGCCGCTTCGAGTTCTGCACCGGTGGCCGTGGAGAGCTTGTCGTGCACCTCGCCGAGGTATTTCTCCACATCGGCCGCGCTGTAATAGTTGAACTGGCCGGCATGGGCAAAGTGGTTCTCAACCAACTGCTGCAATGCGGTGAGATCTTTCACTTGGAAGTTGACTTCCGAAAGCGCCATGAAGTGTCTTCCCCCGTTGGAGAAGCCTTTCGTGAAATTCAAGCGCAGGAGTTGTCCGGCGGGGAGGGTGAGCGGACGATCGAGCGTGATCGTTTGCGTGGTCGTTTTGGGCAGTGTGTAGGTTCCCACCGTGGTCCACGGGCCGCTCGTCTTACCGGCGGTTTGCACTTGGACAGTGCTAGCCAGATATTGGTTGGCGTCGCTGTGTCCGGCGTCGGTTGTCAGGGTGATGCGCTCGAGCGTGGTCTCGCCGGTGTGGGAGAAAGTGATGCTGTGGGGATAGTTGTTGTGCGAACCGCTGCGCCATTCCGAGTGCCAGAAGGTGGAATTGTTGCCGTCGAGGACCAATTTGGCCAAACCATTCCGACCGTTGTCTTCTCCGCTGGCTTCCTGCGAACTGAAGCCGACTACTTTCCACTGCGACTGGGGGATTTCCGCATAGGTGTCGCGCAAAGCCGTGCGCATACGTTGCACATCTTGCGCTTGCACCGCGGGCACGACGTCACGCTGCACCAAGGCGGCGAGCACACTGTCGGCCGGGAGATAGTCGGGTTCCTTCTGATAGGCCAAAGTCACCCATCCGTTGTGGTCTTTGGGTTCGATGTAACCGCCGGACTGCATAATGATGGCGGGTTCGCCCTCCAACTGCACTGCATCTTGGTAGCGGTCATTTCTGGCTCCCTTGTTGCTGCCGCCGTCGGTGTGTCCGAACCAGAACTTATTGCGGTTGTACCATTCTCCGCCTTGCATCGAGCGAGTAAAGGCACGCCGGTAGTAAGCGAGGTGGGGCATGATGCCTTGACTGGTGCCGCCGCGCGTGAATTCTTCGAGGAAAGCGTTGAAGCCACTGCCGAAATACTGCACTTGTCCGGCCATGCGCTGTGAAGAGATGTAGTGCCATTTATCATCGACGCCGCGCGCATTGTACCATGCGGAGATAATGGTGTTCTGGAAGCGCGATCCGTCTTTGAGCACGATTTCTTCCGGACGAACGTTGAGAAGGAATCTCACCCAGTTGCCGGGTTTCCAATATTCGCCGTGCAGGAGAACGTGCACACCCGTGCCTTCACCGCCGAAACGCTCGGCCACGGTATTGGTGAGCGTGCTGTCAATGGCCATCACACCGCTGCGTTTGAAATCGGCCAGCGCTTTGTCTTTGTCGGTGTCGCCGTTGTCCCAAGTGGAGAAGATGACGGTTCGGTTTTCCTTGCCGTTGTCGAGGCGACCGTTGTTCTGAATTCCGATGTAACCGTTGTTGAAGCCGAAGGCCTCTACATAGGTGCCGAGATAATCAGCGTCGGTGGGGATGAGCACTTCGTCATAAATCCAGTCGAAGGCATCCCCGCTGGGCAAATTGCTGTTGGAGCTTTCAAAACCATTGAGATGGAGCGACGGAATGCTGCGCCAATCGGCCATGTACACCGCGTTCGCGCCCGTCACATCGGTAGACTTGATGGTAAAGGCGGACATTTCGGTGTTCGTCACGCCGTCGCGGAGCAACAAGCGGTACCATGCGGTTTCGGGTGCGCGGAAACTGAAGCTACGCGCTGATTGTCCGGTGGTCACGTCCTCACCAGTGTTCATATTCCGCACGTCGATCTTGCCGGTGTTGCCGGAAGTAATGGTATAGTTTCCCTTCGGAAAGCGCACCACCCAACAGGGGGTATAACCTTTGGAGGGATAGAACTGGGAGTAGGAATAATTCCCTACGGACTTGCCAAATTTGTCGAGAATATATCCGCCTGCCGTGCCTTCGTTCTGGACACTGATGGTCCACTGCTGTTGTGCAAAGGCCGAAAGCGCACTGAATGCGAGCGCACAGGCGAAGAGAATTTTTTTGTGCATATTTCGTGAGCTATTTCTAAGTTATAAGCGCGCCGGCGGTCGCAGAATGATGACGAAGTGTCGGCGGCATCTGCGAAAGTAGGGAGAAATGCCGAAATATGCAAGCCGCACACGACATTTCGCACGTCGGCTTTACAAAAGAAAGCGATAGAGAGAAAAGGACATTCCGAAGACAGCACAATAATTCCCAAAACATTCATCCCCCCTCAAAAAGCTTCCAGATCCTCAAAAACCCACTCTTCGGAGCACACTCCGCCCACCGAAACTCCCCCGTTCCCCGGCATCAAGTCCTTTTCCCCAAAGGCGCACCTCTACTCCCCCATCGCACTTGCCCCTAACCGTCTAAACACAACAAAGCCCCGAGTCTCTTTCGAGTCTCGAGGCTTGTCTTGTAAAATGGCGGCGACCTACTCTCCCGCGGGTGTGCAGTACCATCGGCGCGGTCGGGCTTAACTTCTCTGTT
>ERZ1699259.23-NODE-23-length-92324-cov-6.608263_pt1 | contig 92324 bp, 80 predicted proteins | sample MGYA00581525_ERZ1699259 | MGnify/ENA primary metagenome ERZ1699259 (study PRJEB42319, sample SAMD00040332) | human oral metagenome | material: saliva | host: Homo sapiens | study: EMG produced TPA metagenomics assembly of PRJDB4115 data set (Metgenomic analysis of... | reverse complement strand
GCTAGAGGCATGTCGTCGGCGTGTCGGATCTCTAATGATGTAATTCCCCCTATCAGCCGTGTGCAAGCTACGAGTCACGAGGGCTAGTGCCCAAACTGCAGACCACTTCGCTGAGAAACGCTGAAAATGGGCTGTTGTGGGCGAGGTGGTCTGCACTTTGGGCAAATCGGCAGCTGTTATGGCGTGTTGTTCGCGCGTGAACCCCATATTGCAAGCCGTAACCTGCTTTGTCGAACGTAAACTCTTGAATATGAATGTCGGCGGCGCTGCCCAAGCCCGAAGTAGTGGGTTAATGTGCGAGTTATCTGGCCTATGTGTAGACGTGCAGGCTTGCGTGCATCGTGGAAACTGCTCAATGATCGAGCTTTTCAATCGGCTTTGGGAAGCCGACCGAGTAGGTAGCATGGGAAACCATGAATGGAGTTTCTTAGGCGGAGTCTGTCGCCGCATGGTCGTCCTTTGCTACTGCTATTTTCACTCTAGGGCTACTAGTTGCGGCAGTCTGGGCCGGGTTTACAGCTGTATCAGCTATGCACGCCTCGAAGGCAGCGAGTGACGCAGCTGCGGAGGCCAATGAGCAGATGAAATTGGATAGCATCGCACAGACGCGTCCGTACGTGTATGCGGAAATTGTTCCTAGTCTTGGTGGGACCGACGCTTATGATCTTCGAGTTACAAATGTAGGTAGGACAGCTGCGAGAAACTTATATATCCAATTCAACAACTGGCCAAAAAAGATCGATGACGTAGCTGAACATGTGAAGATCCTTTTCGAGACAGAAAGAACTTTGCCTCCTGGGTGCTCGATTCGGACTTACTGGCGCCTTGAGGGCAATTTTTTAGATGGAACGACCGAAGCTGGGATGCCTAAAGAAGGAAAGATCGAGTTGTTCTATGGCTCTGATGATCCAGCAGCTCCGCAGTACAAGGAGCAATACGAGATTTTGATGTCCCGTTCGGGTCTTTTGCCCGTAGCAGAGGATGGTCCGGAACCCAATAATCTGCATGGCAAAGAACGTAAGTTCTATCTTCTCGGTCAGGCCATCGTCCGATCGATAGGGAACTTGAGTCGCTAGTAATGCACTGTCGGGTGGTTGACCCGTCGCGATGGCGCACAGTGGAGTAGTTGCCGATGCCCACATAACCCTTGATATCGTTGACTTGTCGCGCAGGGGCGTCGACGGCAGGGGAGCGCTGGAGCTTCCTCGCAGACAGGAGGCCACACACGATGGACGCCATCAGGAAAGCGGATAGTCGCCGTGGGCGGATCGCCTACGAGGTTGCGGGGCTCTCATGGCTCGCCGAGGCCTCGGACCCCGGGGCCGCCGTCGTGCCCGTCCTCGATCACGGCGCGACGTGGCTCGAGGAGCCCCGCTTGGTCTCCGTCTCGCCAAGGCCTCGGGCGGCAGAGGAATTCGGCCGCGCCCTCGCCCACACGCACGCAGCAGGCGCCACGCATTTAGGTGCACCACCGCCCGGCTTCGAGGGCGACGGCTGGATGGGGGAGGCCCACCTCTCGCTACCCGACTGCCCGAGCCCGGCCCCGGCGTCGTCGTCGGAAGAATCATGGGGCGCCTTCTACGCGCGCGAGCGCATCGCCCCCTACGTCGACGATCGCGCCTTCGTGGCCGCCGAACGCGCGCTCATCGAGAAACTTTGCGAGCGCCTCGAATCGGGCGCGCTCGACCACGGCCAGCCAAGCCTCGTCGAAGATGCGAAAAAGCGCCAGAACAACGTCGGCGCCGCCCGCACCCACGGCGACCTGTGGAGCGGCAACATCATCTGGACAGCCGAGGGTGCCGTCCTCATCGACCCCGCCGCGCAGGGTGGCCACGCCGAGGAGGACCTCGCCGCGCTCGCGGTCTTCGGATGCCCGCACTACGAGCGGATCCTCGCCGCCTACAACGAGGCCTCGCCCCTGGAGGACGGCTGGCGCGAGCGCATCGCCCTGCACCAGATGCACATCATCATGATCCACTGCGCGGTCTTCGGTCGCTCCTATGTGCCCGAGGCCATCGCCATCGCCCGCAGGTACGTATAGATCGCTTTCCCTGCGTGCCCGAGCGCGCAGACCGCAGATAAAGACCGCGCCTCCCTCCGCGAACCCGCACACGCATGCGTGGGGACGAGGAGAGAGGCGCGGCAACGCTCGAAGGCTTGGAATCAGGTGCGAGCGTCGTAGTGCTGCAGACCCGAATCCTCTCGCGAGCCACCCTGACCGTCGCCCACGTCGTGGTAGTCGTGGATCCACTCCAGGCGGCGCACCCACTTGACCATCTTGTAGCCGTGCTGGGAATCGGCGCGCAGGCGCAGCGGTCCGCCGTAGACCTCGGGCAGGGGCTCGTCGTTCATGCCCCAGGCGAGGATGCACTCGTCGTCGTCGATCATCGACGGGTCGATGCACTCGTAGTAGGGCTCGGTCGGGCGCCCGTCGTAGGTGTGCCCGACGTGTCCGAAGGAGGTCGCCATCAGGTAGCGTGCGCCTGACGTGGGTGTGACCTGCTCGAGGAGATCCTTGAGGCGGATGCCCTCCCACTTCGCGATGCCCGTCCATCCCTGCATGCAGGTGTGCATCGTAATGTTCGTGACCTTACCCAGGGCCTTCAGCTCATCGATGGAGAAAGACTTCTCCTCCTCGACCAGGCCGCCGATCTCGAGGCGGAAGTCCTTGAAGTCGTCCTCGCGCAGGGCGATGTACTCCTCGGACTGCTCCTTTGTCGGCGGGCGCGTGTTGACCCAGTGGAACGGGGAAATGTCGTCCTCGGTAAAGGTCTTCTTCGCGACCTGACGCGAATGCATACGATCAATCGTGAGTGCGCGGATGGGCTGCGTGGCGCCCCAGATCCAGCGCTGGGTGCGGCGCATGTTTGACAGGGACCAGTAGGAGGCTCCGATCCACAGGGCGATGGCCACGACGATGCCGATAATCAGCATGGTGACAGCCTGAGCGAAGCGCGCCGCCGAGATGTCGTTGTAGTTTTCGCCGAGCATCATGTGCGCGATGTTGTACTTCGGGTGCACGATGAACACGAGCGCGACGTGCATGACAACGAAGAAGCAGTAGAACGCCATGCCCAGGAAGTGGATGGAGCGGGCCGTCTGGCGGTTGCGGAAAAGCTTGACGTATTTCGGGAAGCGTCCCGCGAACGTGGGGGACATGATGGGGCCGGTCGCTATCATGAGGGGCGCGACGATGAAAACGACCGTGAAGTACATGAGCTTTTGGAGCGCGTCATAGGGCTGGAAGTGCTCGATGGAGGGGATCTGCAGGCCCATGTAGATCTTGGCGCTCTCCCAGGCCTCGGGGAAGATGGACCACGAGGTGGGCACGATGCGACGCCACTGGCCCGTCCCGAAGAGGAGGGCGACGTACACGAAGCCGTTCACGAGCCAAATGGCCGTGACGAGCGCGTGCCAGGCGCGGCCCAGGCCGATCTGTCCGCGTCCGGGCAGGGAGATCAGCGGGTGGAGGTTGCGCTGGTCGTCGCGTGCCGTGAACTCGCCGGGGACGGTCGACACCTTGTCCTTCGTGAACTTGAGCCACTCTGATCCGGGGGTGCAGTGATTGTTCCAGTACAGACGTGGGTGCGATGCGAGGACCTCCCAGCCGGAGCGGATGAGGAAGCCCATCATGATGAAGTTGATGAAGTGGGTGATCCTCAGCCAAGCGGGAAAAGTATCGAGGTCGACGGCACCGGCTGCGCTAGCCATTGCTGCGAGCGCGTGCATTGCGGTTCCTCCTGTGTGGCGTGAACGATAGAATGCCTCGTAGATTAGAGGGAAAATGCGCGCATAATTAGCTGTCAAATCATGTTTTAGTGCAGTGGGCTACAAGTTGTTCACTTGTCAAGCTCGATTTGAGAGGGCAAAAGCCATTCTTTTGGAAAAAGGTATGTTTATTAATTCTGGGGTCGGATTACGACAGAACGAGGCCGGGGCCAGGTCGTGCGATGCAACCCAGCCCCGGCCTCGTTCCCGGAGATGTGAATGACCTACAGGCGCGGGATGTTGCGCATGTTGGAGGTGGCCATCGAGAAGGCCTCGGCTATGCCGCGGTTGAGAACGATTTTGCTCATCGCGGTCGCGAAGCCGACGACCTGGCCGCCCGTGATGGCCGGCGGGAGCGAGAGTGCGTTCGGATCCGTGATGACCTCGATGAGGGCGGGGCCGGGCGCGGCGAAGGCCTCGCGGTACGCGTCCTCCAGGCGAGACGCGTCCTCGACGCGCTCGGCGTGGAAGCCAATTGCACGGGCGATCTCCGCGTAATTCGTATCGGGGACATCCGTCTGGAAATCGGGAAGGCCGTTGACCAGCATCTCCAGCTTCACCATGCCCAGCGTCGAATTGTTAAAGACGACCACCTTGACCGGCAGGTCGTACATCTTCGCGGTGATGAGCTCGCCCAGCAGCATCGAGATGCCGCCGTCGCCCGACACGGACACGACCTGGCGATCCGGGTATGCGACCTGAGCGCCCAGTGCCATCGGCAGGGCGTTCGCCATCGACCCGTGCAGCAGTGAACCGATGAGGCGACGCGTGCCGAGCGGATCGATGTAGCGGGCGGTCCACACGTTGCACATGCCCGTGTCTGCAGTGAAAATCGCGTCCTTCGCGGCCGTCTCGTTGAGGAGGTGTGCGGCGTACTCGGGGTGGATCGGACGCATCTTCTCCACGTTGCGCGTGTAGGCGCCCACGGGAGCGTGCATGATCTCCGAATGCTTCTTGATCTTGGACTTCAGGAAGGAATCGGAGCGGTTCGCGCGCAGGTGGGGGAGGAGCGCCTCGATGAAGGGCTTGACCTGCGCATGGATCGCGAGGCCGACATCCGTGCGACGGCCCAGCTTCTCCGCGTGCGTGTCCACCTGAATGGTCGGGGTGTCCGGCAGGAACTGATCGTAGGGGAAATCGGTGCCCAGCAGGATCAGCACGTCGGCGTCGCTCATGCCTTCGGCGGCTGCGCCGTAGCCCAGCAGGCCCGTCATGCCCACGTCGAAGGGGTTGTCGTACTGGATGAAGTGCTTGCCGCGCAGCGAGTGGCCGATCGGGGCCTTGAGCGCGTCCGCCAGGGCGATGACCTCGTCGTGGGCGCCCTCGACTCCCGCGCCGGCGAAGATGGCGACCTTGTCTGCCTTGTTGAGGAGGGCTGCGGCCTCTTCAATGTCGGCGGCGTTGGGAGCCAGCGTCGCGGGGCGCGCAGGCGCGTAGGTGGGAATGTGCTCGACGGCCTTGAGGTCCGAGACGTCGCCGGGCAGGGTGATGACCGAGACGCCGCCCAGGCCGACAGCGTGGCGGATCGCCGAGTTCACCGTGCGCGGCGACTGTGCCGCGGAGGAAATGAGTTCGTTGTAGACCGAGCACTCCTCGAAAATGCGGTCCGGGTGGGTCTCCTGGAAGTACATCGTGCCGATCTGCACGCTCGGGATGTGCGAGGCAATGGCCAGGACGGGTGCTCCCGTGCGGTTCGCGTCGTACAGGCCGTTGATGAGGTGCAGGTTGCCCGGGCCGCACGAACCCGCACACACGGCAAGCTTGCCGGTGAGCTGAGCTTCGGCCGATGCAGCGAACGCCGCCGCCTCCTCGTGGCGCACGTGGATCCAGTCGATGCCACCCTTCTTCGAGCCGCCGGTCTTGCGCACGGCGTCAACGATGGGGTTAAGCGAGTCACCGACAATGCCGTAGATCCGGTGGACCCCGGCGTCAACGAGCTGAGCCACGATCTGTTCCGCGACGTTCATGTCATCTCCTTCATTTCTTTGGCTGTGAACTGCTTAAATAACCATAAGGATGACCAAGGTCCTATGTCGCTGTAGCGTGATCGACAGATCAAGGCGAAGTGTCGGTGGAAGAGGCTCGCGTTCCTCCGATAGGATGGCACCGCCCCAATAGCTCAGTCGGTCAGAGCAGCGGACTCATAATCCGTGGGTCGTCGGTTCAAGCCCGACTTGGGGCACCACCACCCAAGCCCGGGTACTGCCAGCGTCGCACCTGACGAACAAGCTGGCCACGGCCTCGTTTCCGTGAAACCCTGCACATATCACACGCTGCCTTGACTCGCGATGCGACTCACGGTAGCCTGAGTATTTGCGCCTTATCATGCCCGAGGTGACCCGTATCCAGCCGTCGTAACAGGCGCTTGACGGACCAGGACGCGTCAGATAATGGGTGATAAGGCAGCGTGCGCACCGTTCATGCAGGGAAGGATCCCCTTTGGCTGCCAACAGCACCGCCAAACAGCCCAAGCACCGCATCTCGTTCGCCAAGCTTCGTGAACCCCTCCAGGCCCCCAATCTGCTGGGCCTGCAGGTCGAAAGCTTCGACTGGCTGCTGGGCAACGACGCGTGGAAGGCCCGCGTCGAAGCCGCACAGGCATCTGGCCAAGGCGACGTCCCCGACGTCTCCGGCCTCGAAGAAATCTTCCACGAGATTTCCCCCATTGAGGACGTCGCAGGCACCATGAGCCTGTCGTTCCACGACCACCGCCTCGAATCCCCCAAGTACTCCATGGAGGAAGCCAAGGCGAAGGACTACACGTACTCCGCACCGATGTACGTGACCGCCGAGTTCATGAACTACGAAACCGGCGAAATCAAGTCCCAGACCGTGTTCATGGGCGACTTCCCGCTCATGACCCCCCGCGGTACCTTCATCATCAACGGCACCGAGCGTGTCGTCGTCTCCCAGCTCGTGCGTTCCCCCGGCGTGTACTTCGAGAAGCTCTCGGACCGCTCGTCGGACAAGGAGACCTTCGGCGCGAAGATCATCCCCTCGCGCGGCGCATGGCTCGAGTTCGAGATCGACAAGCGCGACGCCGTCGGCGTGCGCATCGACCGCAAGCGTAAGCAGTCGGTGACCCACTTCCTCAAGGCCATCGGCATGACCGAATCCGAGATTCGCGACACCTTCGCCGACTACCCGGTCCTCCTCGAGACCCTCGAGAAGGACACGGTCGCCACGCAGGAAGAAGCCCTGCTCGACATCTACCGCAAGCTGCGCCCCGGCGAGCCCGCGAACGTCGACGCCGCCCAGACGCTGCTCAACAACTTCTACTTCGACTCTCGTCGCTACGACCTCGCCAAGGTCGGCCGCTACAAGATCAACAAGAAGCTGGCCATCGAAGCCGACCCCAAGGCCTCGACCCTGTCCCTCGAGGACATCGTCGCGACCGTCAAGTACCTCCTCGCCCTGCACCAGGGCGACAAGACCTTCGCCGGCACCCGCAATGGCGAGGCCGTCGAGGTCCGCGTTGAGGTCGACGACATCGACAACTTCGCCAACCGTCGCATCCGCGCCGTCGGCGAGCTCATCCAGGGTCAGGTCCGCACCGGCCTCGCCCGCATGGAGCGCACCGTGCGCGAGCGCATGACCACCCAGGAGACGGACTCGATCACGCCCCAGACGCTGATCAACATCCGCCCCGTCGTGGCCGCGATCAAGGAGTTCTTCGGAACCTCCCAGCTCTCGCAGTTCATGGACCAGAACAACCCCCTCGCCGGCCTGACCCACAAGCGCCGTCTGTCGGCCCTGGGCCCCGGCGGTCTGTCGCGTGACCGCGCGGGCATGGAAGTTCGAGACGTCCACCCCTCGCACTACGGTCGTATGTGCCCGATCGAGTCCCCTGAAGGTCCGAACATCGGCCTCATCGGCTCGCTCGCGACCTTCGCGCGCATCAACCCCTTCGGCTTCATTGAGACGCCCTACCGCGTCGTCAAGGACGGCAAGGTCACCGACGAAATCCGCTACCTCACCGCGGACGACGAGAAGGGCCACTACATCGCCCAGGCCTCGTCGCCCCTCGAGGCCGACGGCTCCTTCGCCGAGCACGACGTCCTGTGCCGTGTCGCCGGCGACGACCCGACCCTGATCGCCCGCGATCGCGTCGACTACATGGACGTCTCCGCACGTCAGATGGTGTCCGTCGCCGCGGCGTTCATTCCCTTCCTCGAGCACGACGACGCTAACCGAGCCCTCATGGGCGCGAACATGCAGCGTCAGGCCGTGCCGCTGCTCACCACGGAAGCCCCGCTGGTCGGCACCGGCATGGAGATGCGCGCCGCGCACGACTCCGGCGAAATGATCCTCGCCGCGCACTCCGGCGTCGTCTCCGAGGTCTCCGCGGACCTGATCGTCGTCTCCACGGACGAGGGCGGCCGCGACTCCTACCGCCTCGAGAAGTTCGAGCGCTCCAACCCCGGTAACTGCACCAACCAGCGCGTTATCGTGGACGAGGGCGACCGCGTCGAGGTCGGCGACGTCCTGGCCGACGGCCCCGCCACCTCCAACGGTGAGGTCGCGCTCGGCAAGAACCTCCTCGTCGCCTACATGTCGTGGGAAGGCCTCAACTACGAGGACGCCATCATCCTGAGCCGTCGCGTCGTGGAAGAGGACATCCTCACCTCGATCCACATCGAGGAGTACGAGGTCGACGCCCGCGAGACCAAGCTCGGTGAGGAAGAGATCACCCGCGATATCCCCAACGTCTCCGAGGAATCCCTCGCTGACCTGGACGAGCGCGGCATCATCCGCATCGGCGCCGAGGTCACCGCCGGCGACATCCTCGTCGGTAAGGTCACCCCGAAGGGTGAGACCGAGCTGACCTCCGAGGAGCGCCTGCTGCGCGCCATCTTTGGTGAGAAGGCCCGCGAGGTGCGCGACACCTCCCTGCGCGTCCCCCACGGCGAAGAGGGCATCGTCATCGGCGTCCGCGAATTCAACGACGACGAAGACGACCTCAACCCCGGCGTCCGCCAGACCGTGCGCGTCTACGTCGCCCAGCGACGCAAGATCACGATCGGCGACAAGATGGCCGGCCGCCACGGTAACAAGGGCGTCGTGTCCAAGATCCTCCCGGTCGAGGATATGCCCTTCCTCGCCGACGGCACGCCCGTCGACATCATCCTCAACCCGCTGGGTGTCCCCGGCCGAATGAACGTCGGTCAGGTGCTCGAGTACCACCTCGGTTGGCTCGCCCACCAGGGCTGGGATGCCTCGGCCGCTGTCGAGGCCGGCGAAGAGTGGGCGGCGCACCTGCCCGCCGACGGCATCAAGACCGAGCCTGGCACGCCCGTTGCTACCCCCGTGTTCGACGGCCTCGAGGCCGACGAGCTCGCGGGTCTGCTGCGCAACGTGAACCCGAACCGCGACGGCGACGTCCTCACCAACTACGAGGGCAAGGCGCGCCTGTTCGACGGCCGCTCCGGTGAGCCGTTCCCGTACCCGATCTCGGTGGGCTACACCTACATGCTCAAGCTCCACCACCTGGTCGACGACAAGATCCACGCCCGCTCCACGGGCCCGTACTCGATGATCACGCAGCAGCCGCTGGGCGGTAAGGCCCAGTTCGGCGGCCAGCGCTTCGGCGAGATGGAGGTGTGGGCCCTGGAAGCTTACGGCGCCGCCTACGCCCTCCAGGAGCTGCTGACCATCAAGTCGGACGACACCACCGGCCGCGTCAAGGTGTACGAGGCCATCGTTAAGGGCGAGGACATCCCCGAGCCCGGCATCCCCGAGTCCTTCCGAGTCCTCATCCAGGAAATGCGCTCGCTGTGCCTGAACGTCGAAGCTCTCGACGCGGCCGGCAACGTCATTGACCTGCGTGAGCAGGACGAAGACTTCAATGCGCGTGAGGACCTGGGCATCACCCTTGATGCTCGTCCGAACGCTGCGGCGACCATCGATGCGATCTGATAGGGAGAGATAACTTTGCTGGACGCCAAAACGTTCGACAGCCTGAAGATCACCCTGGCCACCGGCGACGATATCGCCGTCTGGAGCCACGGTGAGGTTAAGAAGCCGGAGACCATCAACTACCGTACGCTCAAGCCCGAGCGCGACGGCCTGTTCGGTGAGCAGATCTTCGGCCCCACCCGCGACTGGGAGTGCGCGTGTGGCAAGTACAAGCGCGTGCGCTACAAGGGCATCATCTGCGAGAAGTGCGGAGTTGAGGTCACTCGCTCCCGCGTCCGCCGTGAGCGCATGGGTCACATCGACCTGGCCGCCCCCGTCACGCACATCTGGTACTTCAAGGGTGTTCCCTCGCGCCTGGGCTACGTGCTCAACCTCGCGCCCAAGGACCTCGAGAAGGTCATCTACTTCGCTGCCTACATGATCACCGAGGTCGACGAAAAGGGTCGCCACGAGGATCTGGCTGAACTGCGCGCCGAACTCGAGGTGCAGAAGAAGCAGATGGAGAACAACCGCGACGCGACGATCAACGACTTCGCGGAGCAGCTCGAGTCCGACATGGCCGCCCTGGAAAAGGACGGCGCCTCGCAGGCCGAGCGCGAGCGCGCTCGCAAGCAGGGCGAACGCGAGATGGCCAAGATCCGTCGCCGCTTCGACGGTGACATCGAAGGCCTCGAGGCCGTGTGGGAGCGCTTCAAGGACCTCAAGGTCGGCGACCTCGAGGGCGACGAGCGCCTCTACCGTGCGATGGTGGCCCGCTACGGCACCTACTTCAAGGGTGACATGGGCGCTGCCGCCATCCAGAAGCGCCTGGAGACCTTCGACCTGGAGGCCGAGGTCGCCGCGCTGCGTCAGACCATCGCCTCCGACTCCGGCCCGCGCAAGGCCCGCGCCATCAAGCGCCTGAAGGTCATCAACGCCTTCGTTGCGACCGGCAACTCGCCGGCCTCGATGGTCCTCACCAAGATCCCCGTGATCCCGCCGGACCTGCGCCCGATGGTTCAGCTGGACGGCGGCCGCTTCGCGACCTCCGACCTCAACGACCTGTACCGTCGCGTCATCAACCGCAACACCCGACTCAAGCGTCTGCTCGAGCTGGGCGCCCCCGAGATCATCGTCAACAACGAGAAGCGCATGCTTCAGGAGTCCGTTGACGCCCTCTTCGACAACGGCCGCCGTGGCCGCCCCGTCGCGGGCCCGGGCAACCGTCCGCTGAAGTCGATCTCGGACATGCTCAAGGGTAAGCAGGGTCGTTTCCGTCAGAACCTGCTCGGTAAGCGCGTCGACTACTCGGGTCGTTCCGTTATCGTCGTCGGCCCGCAGCTGCAGCTGCACCAGTGTGGTCTGCCCAAGCAGATGGCCCTGGAGCTGTTCAAGCCCTTCGTCATGAAGCGCCTGGTTGAGAAGAACTACGCGCAGAACGTCAAGGCCGCCAAGCGCAAGGTCGAGCGTCAGCGCCCCGAGGTGTGGGACGTCCTCGACGACGTCATCCGCGAGCACCCCGTGCTGCTCAACCGCGCACCTACGCTCCACCGCCTCGGCATCCAGGCGTTCGAGCCCCAGCTGATTGAGGGTAAGGCTATCCAGCTGCACCCCCTCGCCTGTGGCGCCTTCAACGCCGACTTCGACGGCGACCAGATGGCAGTCCACCTGCCGCTGGGCGCTGAGGCGCAGGCCGAGGCCCGCATCCTCATGCTGTCGACGAACAACATCCTCAAGCCCTCCGACGGCCGCCCCGTGGCGATGCCGTCGCAGGACATGATCATCGGTCTGTTCCACCTGACCTCGACGCCCGACCCGTCGGTGCCCGTCGAGAAGGACGAAGACGGAAACCCCGTGATTCCTTACTTCTCCAGCCAGGCGGAAGCCCAGATGGCGTACGACGCCGGCAACCTGCACCTGAACGCGACCGCGCGCATCCGCTTCGCCGACGGCACCGTGCCGCCCGAGGGCTGGGAAGCCCCCGAGGGCTGGGAGCCCGGCGATGAGCTGATCCTCGAGACCAGCCTCGGCCGCGCGATCTTCAACGAGCAGCTGCCCACCGACTACCCGTTCGTTAACGAGGTCGTCGGCAAGAAGCAGCTCGGTAACATCGTGAACACGCTGACTCAGCGTTACCCGAACGTGCTCGTGGCGGACTGCCTCGACGCGCTGAAGTCGGCCGGCTTCCACTGGTCGACCTGGTCGGGCATCACGATTGCGTTCTCCGACATTCAGGCCTCGCCGCGTAAGCGCGAGATCCTGGCCCGCTACGAGGCCAAGGCCGCCGAGATCGTCGAGCAGTTCGAGACGGGTATCATCCTCGAGGAGACCCGTTACGAGGAGCTCGTGAAGCTGTGGCTGCAGTGCACCGAAGAGGTCGCCGAGGACATGCGCGCGAACTTCTCCGAGCGCAACACCGTGTACCGCATGGTGAACTCGGGCGCCCGTGGTAACTGGTCGCAGGTTCAGCAGATCGCCGGTATGCGTGGCCTCGTGTCCGACCCGAAGCAGAAGCTGATCGAGCAGCCCATTAAGGCGAACTACCGCGAGGGCCTGACGGTTCTCGAGTACTTCATCGCCACGCACGGCGCCCGTAAGGGTCTGGTCGATACGGCTCTGCGTACCGCCGAGTCGGGCTACCTGACCCGTCGTCTGGTCGACGTCTCGCAGGACGTCATCGTCCGCGAGGCCGACTGTGGCACCCGCGCCGGCCTGAAGATCGACATCGCTCACAAGAACGAGTTCGGTGAGTGGGAGGCGTCCGAGACCATCGAGACGACCGCCTACGCCCGTAACCTCGCCCGTGACGCGGTGAACGAGGCCGGAGAGGTCGTCATGCCCGCGGGCACCGACCTGGGTGACGACCAGCTCGCTGAGCTCGTCGCTGCCGGCGTTGCGCAGATCGTCTGCCGTTCCGTCCTCACCTGTGAGTCGCAGGTCGGCACCTGTGCGGCCTGCTACGGTCGCTCGCTGGCCACCGGCAAGCAGGTCGACATCGGCGAGGCCGTCGGCATTATCGCCGCCCAGTCGATTGGCGAGCCCGGCACGCAGCTGACGATGCGTACGTTCCACACCGGTGGCGCTGCCTCCGCTGCGGATATTACGCAGGGTCTGCCCCGTGTTCAGGAACTCTTCGAGGCCCGCAGCCCGAAGGTCGAGGCGAAGATGAACGAGGCCGCCGGCCGCGTCCACATCGACGACGAAGACCCGAGCGCCCGTAAGGTCGTCATCACCCGTGACGACGGCAAGGAAGACCTGGTCATCGAGGTCTCGCGTCGCCAGAAGCTCCTCGTCTCCGAGGGCCAGCACATCGAGGCCGGAACCCCGCTGACCGAGGGCCAGCTGGACCCCAAGGAAATCCTGCGCATTATGGGCCGCAACGTGTCCCAGAAGATGCTCGTGGATGAGGTCCAGAAGGTGTACCGCGACCAGGGCGTGGGCATTCACGCCAAGCACATCGAGGTCATCGTCCGTCAGATGCTGCGCCGCGTCACCATCCTGGAGCCCGGCGACACGACGTTCATGCCCGGCGAGCTCGTCGACCGCATGGCGTACCTGACGCAGAACCGTCGCGTTGCAGCCGAGGGCGGCCAGCCCGCCTCCGGTCGCCAGATGCTGATGGGTATCACGAAGGCGTCGCTGGCCACGGATTCGTGGCTGTCGGCCGCGTCCTTCCAGGAGACCACCAAGGTCCTGACCGAGGCCGCCATGAACGGCAAGTCGGACTCCCTGGTGGGCCTCAAGGAGAACGTCATCCTCGGTAAGCTCATCCCGGCTGGCACCGGCCTGTCGCGCTACAACGACGTCATCGTCGAGCCGACGGCTGAGGCCATGGCGAACTCGAACTACTCCGAGGCCGACTTCGGTGACGGCTCTGTGTCCGAGGACTTCCTCGACGCACTGGGCGCCATCGACTTTGGCATGAACTTCCGCGAGTAATCCGGTTCGTGACCGCTTGGGGCCCCGGCCTCGTCCGTGAGAACGTGACGAGGCCGGGGCCCCTTGTCGTGCCTGCTTGCTCGCCCTGAGCGTGCCGGGGATGTCTAACGGTGACGCAGATTGAGTGCCAGCTGCGACGGTGAACATGAAAGTTCAACCAGTTGGAAAGCTGTCATACGGATGCTAGATTGGTTGCACAATATCCATCAACGCTTAAGGATGTCTCCTCATGCGCCTGTCCAAGAAACTGGTCATTGCTGCGCTCGGCTCCGCGACCCTCGTTCTCAACCCGTTGGCGGCCCTTGCGGCTGGTCCCACGATTGAGGATACGGACGGACCGCTCGTTCGGATTGCCATCTCCGACACGCTCAACTGCTCGATCAACTACAAGGGCGATAGGTATAACGAGTTCTACAACGCTAACTCCACTACGGATCCAGCCGACTGTGGAACGTTCCTCGCTGTAGGATCTGAGCTCTTCGGTCCGGGGGAGTTAAATTCGCGTCAGGCACGGTCTATGAGTGCGATCGCCTGGACGCCGGTCTCGCAAACGAAGTCAGGAACGGGCACTCAAGCCGATCCGTGGGTCCTCACGACTGTCGTTCGCGGCGGTGGATTCGAGATCACGCAGACGGACACCTACTCCACGGGCAATGACTTCTACGCGACGACCTCGTCGGTGAAGAACATCTCGGATGCTGCTCGGGACTTTACTCTTTACCACGCGGCGGATTGCTACCTCCAGGACGACGATTACGGCTTCGGCGAGTACGACGCGAACACGGGGACGGTCATCTGCCGAGCGAAGGATTCGGAAACCGGCACGCATACGGATCGTGGTCGAGTCGAGCAGTTCGTCCCGACGACCGCCGGTTCGAGCTACTACTACGGTGGCTTCTACGAGGTCTGGGGTAAGCTCAAGGATCGTGCACCGCTGCCCAACATGCTTGAGGGAGCAGATTCCAACCGGGATAACGGCATGGCGCTGAGCTGGACTCGTACGCTCGAGCCGAATACGACCGCCGACTACTCTCTCATCACCTCCTTCTCGCCGAAGGGCCAGGTCGCGCTGTCCTCCGCGACATGCGCCGTCGCCCAGCCGGGCGCCGACTCCACCGCGACGCGCACCATCGGCGTGACGATCACGAACCCGAACCGTGATGTCAAGTCGGTTCAGACGGTCATTGCGACACTGTCGGACGACGCCACCTACGTTCCCCAGTCGGCCAGTGGTGCCCCCGAGCCGACGGTCGCGGGCAAGGTTCTTACCTTCAAGGATCTGGAGCTTCCCGCCAACGGGTCGGTGAAGTTCTCGTTCCTTATCACCGGCAGCGCTGAGGTTACTCCGCTCGTGAAGATCTCGGGGACGACGACGAGTGGCGCAGCCATCGCCGAGTCCGATACCTCGGCGTCTTCGACGTGCGATTTCCCCGAGCTTCCGAAGCCCGATGAGACCCAGCCGACTCCCGAGCAGCCGCAGCCGACTCCCGAGCAGTCGCAGCCCACTGTCGAGCAGCCGCAGCCCACTGTCGAGCAGCCGCAGCCCGAGGGTGGCACGAGCACTGACGGCAACAAGCTGGCCAGCACCGGCGCGAACACCGGCGTTGCCATCGCGCTCGTTGGCCTGCTCGGCATCGCCGGCGTCGGCCTCGTCGTGGCGAGGCGCCGCGCACGCTGATCGGAGATCCGGTCGATAACGGTACAGGGCCCGGTCCCCGCGAGGGGGTCGGGCCCTCGCGCATCCCCTGTGGTTATTCTCGTTGGTGGCGGGGAGAGTCGCTTTCCGCGTAGGCGGCGAAGCCTGCGGGGCACCAGGATGTCCATCCTGACAGATTGTGCGTCCAATCCGACAGAACGCACGAGGCCCCACCACATGGGGCCGACCGTGCGGTTGAATAGGTGGTGGCGGTTCCCATCTGCCCTCTGGTCTGCGGCGACCCATGTCTATGGAGACACAAACGGGGATGGAAAGGGAGCTGATCTGGCTCTGGGATGCAGGGTTTCGGAACTGAAAGAGGACATCAACAATGCTTTCCATCAACTGGTCTGATGTGTGGAAGATGGTTGAGTCGATCAAGGTCCCCTTGATCGTCATCGGCGTGGCGCTGGCGCTCGCCATCATCGTCTCCCTCGCTGTTTTCAAGATGGGCAAACCTGCCCGTAAGCTGATGCGCTCGACGGCCTGGGTTGCGGCTTTCGTCGCGGTCGTCCTGGCTGTCGTGTCGATGCTGTACGGCGGCTTCAAGACGGTGCTCGACCTAGCGGCCGGCACCGGCGCGCTGACGGATGCGTCGAAGGCCCAGGTGGAGGATCTGGGCAACGACATTTCCGACGAGGGCATGGTCCTCCTGAAGAATCACGGCGGTGCCCTGCCTCTCGCCAAGGGCTCCGCGATCAACGTGTGGGGCTGGGGCTCGACGAACCCGATCTACGGCGGTACCGGCTCCGGCTCGCTGTCGAAGGACAACCCGACGACGACCCTGCTTGATGGCCTGCATAACGCTGGCTTCACCACGAACGATGAGCTGACGAACCTGTACACCGCCTACCGCGCTGAGCGCCCCGAGGTCGGCATGTTCAAGGCTGACTGGTCGCTGCCCGAGCCCACGCAGGACAAGTACTCTGACGACCTGCTCTCCAACGCAACAGCCTTCGGTGACACCGCGGTCGTGACGATCGCCCGCTCGGGCGGCGAGGGCTTCGACCTGCCCCGCGACGTCAACAAGGAGATGGCTGACAACCCGTACTTCAGCTACACGAACAACTCCGAGGAGTACACGGACTTCGAGGATGGCCAGGGCTACCTCGAGCTGACACGTCCCGAGAAGGACATGATCGAGCTGGCGAAGAAGACCTCGACGAAGACGGTCGTCGTTATCAACGCTGCGAACGCGTTCCAGCTGGGTGACCTCCAGGACGACCCGGAGATCGACGCGATCGTGTGGGCAATCCCCGGCGGCCAGGTTGGATTCAACGCGCTGGGCCGCATCCTGGACGGCGAGGTGAACCCCTCGGCGAAGACCCCCGACACGTTCCCGCGTGACATCAAGTCGGGCCCCGCAGCCAACAACTTCGGCGACTTCCAGTACACGAACATGACGGAGTTCGCCCAGGACGACCCCTTCAACAAGGGCACCCAGACGCAGCCGTCCTTCGTCAACTACAACGACTCGATCTACGTCGGCTACCGCTGGTACGAGACGGCCGCCGCTGAGGGCGTCATCGACTACGGCAACGAGGTCGTCTACCCCTTCGGTTTCGGCCTGTCCTACACGACGTTCTCCCAGTCGATGAGCGACATCTCGGTCGACGAGGCCACGGGAACCATGTCCGCGGACGTCACCGTCACGAACACCGGCCAGGTCGCCGGTAAGGACATCGTCCAGATCTATGACAACCCGCCCTACACGGACGGTGGCATCGAAAAGGCTTCCGCGAACCTGCTGTCTTATGAGAAGACCAAGCTGTTGGAGCCCGATGAGTCCGAGACGCTGACGGTCACCTGGAACCGCGATTCGCTCGCCTCCTACGACTCGGTGAATGCGAAGGCCTACGTGCTCGAGGCCGGCGACTACAAGATCTCCGCGCGCACCAACTCGCACGACGTCATCGATGAGAAGACCTACACGGTGGATGCGACGCAGACCTTCAACACCGCCGACAATACGCACGACGGTGACAAGGTCGTGGCCACCAACCAGTTCGACGACGCGAAGGGTGACGTCACCTACCTGTCGCGCGCAGGCCGCTTCGCCAACCTCGCGGAGGCGACCGCGGCTCCCACGAACTTCGAGATGAGCGAGGCCAGCAAGGCGAAGTTCCTCGCGACGTCGAACTACGACGCGGCAGCCGCCGACGCTGACAGCAGTGCGACGATGCCCACCACGGGCGCCAAGAACGGCCTCGTCCTGGGTGACCTCGCGGGCCTCGATTACGACGACCCGAAGTGGGACCAGCTCCTCGACCAGCTCACCGTCAAGGAAATGAACACCCTCATCTCCAAGGGTGGCTACGGCTCCCCGGCGATCTCCTCGATCGGCAAGCTGCGCGTCTCCGACGTGGACGGCCCCGCCTCGCTGAACAACAACTTCACGGGCGTCGGCTCGATTGGTCTGCCCTCCGCGGTATCCGTTGCGGCCACCTTCAACAAGGAGCTCGCACGTTCCTTCGGTGATGCGATCGGCACGATGGCGCACGACATGCAGGTCTCGGGCTGGTACGCGCCGGCCACGAACACGCACCGCTACGCCTACGCGGGCCGTAACTTCGAGTACTTCTCGGAGGATCCGGTCCTGGCCGGCTCGCAGGTCGCCGAGGAGATCAAGGGCGCCCAGGCCAAGGGCGTGTACGCCTTCCTCAAGCACTTCGCCCTCAACGACCAGGAAACGAACCGCACGCACATGCTGGCGACCTGGACGAACGAGCAGGCAATGCGCGAAATCTACCTGCGTTCCTTCGAGATCGGCGTCAAGGACGGCGGCGCACACGCGATCATGAGCGCGTTCAACTACATCGGCCCCGAGTACGCGGGTGCGAACTCTGCGCTGCTCAATAACGTCCTGCGCGACGAGTGGGGCTTCCGCGGCATGGTCCTCACCGACTACTTCGCGGGCATGGGATACCAGAACGCGGACCAGATCACGCGCAACGGCGGTGACCTGATGCTCGCGACGATCGACATGCCGATCGCCACGGTCAACGTGCAGGATGCGGCGGGCGTCAGCTCTCTGCGTCGCGCCTCGCACAACATCCTCTACACGGTCGCAAACTCGTGGATGTACGAGAACGGCCAGCCCGAGGTCACGCGCAACACCTGGGAATACATCACCTGGGTGGTTGCAGGAATCCTCATCCTGTCGCTGCTTGGCCTTGAGGTGGTGGCGATCCGCCGCTACCGTGCGCGCAAAGCCGAGGCCGTGATCACCGTCGAGCCCAACGCGTCGATCGGCGAGGCTCGGGCCGAGAAGGCGGAAGAGTGACCGATCCAGGAACAGACGGACGGAGCATGATCCCCGGGTGGCATTGAGTGCCGTTCACCCGTGGGGGAGGGGCCCGCAGGCAAGCGCCTGCGGGTCCCTCTGCACGGCACTGACATAACAGCGGCCACGCCCGAATGAAACATGGCGTGCCCTTCACTATGCACAAGGGGAGCGCGAAGGAAACGATCTGAGCGCTCGCGGCCCCGGCCTCGTCGATGAGGGGCGAACCACAAAGCACCCCCTTTGACGAACGGCGACGTTTCCCACTATCCTTGAGGGTGGTTCCCGCTTCTGTGGAACCTCTGTGCCCGGGAAACCGGGAGCGGGCTCCGTCCGTCGGAGCTCCGGGCGTCATTCTCTGACCCTCGTGGTTATCATGGCGCGCCGGCCCCCAGGCGGACACGTGTGCCCACACGGGGGTGACAACAGTCGCGGAAGACTGACAATCAGGGCCGCCCCTTAAAGCGAGGGGAGGCCGCCGACGGAAAGAAACTGGAGACCCAGTGCCTACCATTCAGCAGCTCGTCCGCAAGGGACGTGTCTCGAAGCGCGCGAAGGTGAAGACCCCCGCGCTGAAGGGCTCCCCCCAGCGTCGCGGCGTGTGCACCCGCGTGTACACCACCACGCCGAAGAAGCCGAACTCGGCTCTGCGAAAGGTCGCTCGTGTGCGCCTTTCGTCCGGCATCGAAGTCACCGCCTACATTCCCGGTGAGGGCCACAACCTGCAGGAGCACTCGATCGTGCTCGTGCGCGGTGGTCGTGTGAAGGACCTGCCCGGCGTGCGTTACCGCATCGTCCGCGGCTCGCTCGACACCCAGGGTGTCCGCGGCCGTCAGCAGGCTCGTTCCCGTTACGGCGCGAAGAAGGAGAAGAAGTAATGCCTCGTAAGGGCCCCGCTCCCCGTCGCCCCCTCGTCGATGACCCGGTTTACGGCTCCAAGGTCGTGACCCAGCTGGTCAACCGCGTTCTCCTCGACGGCAAGAAGACCGTCGCCGAGCGCATCGTCTACGGCGCACTTGAAACCGTTCGCGAGCGCACCGAGCAGGAGCCCGTCTCCGTGCTCAAGCGCGCTCTCGAGAACATTCGTCCGGCCCTCGAGGTCCGCTCCCGCCGTGTCGGTGGCGCGACCTACCAGGTCCCCGTCGAGGTTCGCCCCGCGCGCGCCACGACGCTGGCCCTGCGCTGGCTGGTTGACTTCTCGCGTCAGCGTCGCGAGAAGACCATGACCGAGCGTCTCGCCAACGAGATCCTCGACGCCTCCAACGGCCTCGGTGCCGCTGTGAAGCGCCGTGAGGACATGCACAAGATGGCTGAGTCCAACCGCGCCTTCGCGCACTACCGCTGGTGATTTAAAGACGAGGCCTGGGCAACCGGGCCTCGTCTCACGCAGCAAGAACACCCATTACTTCGAACGAAGGAACCACACTCGTGGCACTAGAGGTGCTGACGGATCTCAACAAGGTCCGCAACATTGGCATCATGGCTCACATCGATGCCGGCAAGACGACCGTGACGGAACGCATCCTGTTCTACACGGGCATCAACTACAAGATCGGCGAGACGCACGATGGCGCCTCGACCACCGACTGGATGGAACAGGAAAAGGAACGCGGCATCACGATTACGTCCGCCGCCGTTACCTCTTTCTGGAACGGTAACCAGATCAACATCATTGACACCCCCGGTCACGTTGACTTCACCGTTGAGGTTGAGCGCTCGCTGCGCGTCCTCGACGGCGCTGTCGCCGTGTTCGACGGCAAGGAGGGCGTTGAGCCCCAGTCCGAGACCGTGTGGCGTCAGGCCGACAAGTACGACGTCCCGCGCATCTGCTTCATCAACAAGATGGACAAGATGGGCGCCGACTTCTACTTCTCGGTTGGTACCATCCGCGACCGCCTGCACGCGACCCCGATCGTCATGCAGCTCCCGATGGGCGCCGAGAACGACTTCGTCGGCAACATCGACCTGCTGACCATGGAGGCCCTGACCTACCCGGCCAAGGACGACAAGGGCAACGACACGCTCGGCTCCGTCGTCGAGCGCGGCCCGATCCCCGCCGAGTACCAGGAAAAGGCTGAAGAGTACCGCGAGGCGCTCGTTGAGGCCGCCGCTGAGGGCTCCGACGAGCTGACCGAGGCTTACCTGGAGAACGGCGAGCTCACGCTCGAGCAGATCAAGGAAGGCATCCGCCTCCTGACCATCTCCTCGCGCGCGTTCCCCGTCTACTGCGGTACCGCTCTGCGCAACATGGGCGTGCAGCCCGTCCTCGACGCCGTCGTGGACTTCCTGCCCTCCCCGCTCGACATCGGCGACGTTCGCGGCTTCCTCCCCGGTTCTGAGACCGAGGAAGAGACCGAGGTTCGTAAGCCCGACGAGAACGAGCCCTTCTCCGCTCTGGCGTTCAAGATCGCCGCTCACCCCTTCTACGGCAAGCTCACCTTCATCCGCGTGTACTCCGGTAAGGTCGAGTCCGGCGCCCAGGTCCTCAACTCGACCAAGGGCAAGAAGGAGCGCATCGGCAAGATCTTCCAGATGCACTCGAACAAGGAGAACCCCGTCGACGTGGCGCACGCTGGCCACATCTACGCGGTGATCGGCCTCAAGGACACCACGACCGGCGACACCCTGTCCGCGATGGACAAGCCGATCGTCCTCGAGTCGATGACGTTCCCCGCCCCCGTTATCCAGGTCGCCGTCGAGCCCAAGTCGAAGGCCGACCAGGAGAAGATGGGCGTCGCCATCCAGAAGCTGGCGGAAGAGGACCCGACGTTCACCGTCGAGCTCGACGCTGAGACCGGCCAGACCATCATCGGTGGTATGGGTGAGCTCCACCTCGACATCATCGTCGACCGTATGCGTCGCGAGTTCAAGGTCGAGGCCAACGTGGGTAACCCGATGGTTGCCTACCGCGAGACCATCCGCAAGACGGTCGAGAAGTACGAATACACGCACAAGAAGCAGACCGGTGGTTCCGGTCAGTTCGCGCGTGTCATCATCGCCCTGGAGCCCCTCCCGGCCGACTCCGAGGAAGAGTACATGTTCGAGGACAAGGTCACCGGTGGCCGCGTTCCTCGCGAGTACATCCCGTCGGTCGACGCGGGCATCAAGGACGCCATGCAGTCCGGCGTTCTCGCCGGCTACCCGATGGTCGACATCAAGGCCACGCTGCTCGACGGCGCCTACCACGAGGTTGACTCCTCCGAAATGGCGTTCAAGGTTGCTGGCTCGATGGCGCTGAAGGAAGCTGCTAAGAAGGCTAACCCCGTCCTCCTCGAGCCGATCATGGCCGTTGAGGTTCGTACTCCCGAGGAGTACATGGGCGATGTCATCGGCGACCTCAACTCTCGTCGTGGTCAGATCTCGTCGATGGACGAGCAGCACGGCGTGCGCGTCGTCAAGGCTCAGGTGCCGCTGTCCGAGATGTTCGGATACGTTGGCGACCTGCGCTCCAAGACGCAGGGCCGCGCTGTCTACTCCATGGAGTTCGACAGCTACGCCGAGGTTCCGCGCGCCGTCGCGGACGAGATCGTCGGCAAGTCTCGGGGCAACTGAGTCCCACCGGGGGCTCGTGGGGCAGGGTGACCTGCCCTGCGAGCCGCCTCACACACAAGTAAACCCAGTAGGTCTCAAGCCCCAGGGGTGTTAAAGTGGCACCTAGCCGTAGGCTGAGAATATCTACCCGAGTCCAGGAGGACACAAGTGGCGAAGGCCAAGTTTGAGCGCACCAAGCCGCACGTCAACATCGGCACGATTGGTCACGTTGACCACGGCAAGACGACGCTGACGGCAGCTATCACCAAGGTGCTGCACGATAAGTACCCGGATCTGAACGAGTTCACCCCCTTCGATCAGGTCGACAACGCTCCCGAGGAGCGCGATCGTGGTATCACGATCAACGTCTCCCACGTCGAGTACCAGACCGAGGCGCGTCACTACGCGCACGTTGACGCCCCCGGCCACGCCGACTACGTCAAGAACATGATCACCGGCGCGGCCCAGATGGACGGCGCGATCCTCGTGGTCGCCGCCACCGACGGCCCCATGGCCCAGACCCGCGAGCACGTTCTGCTCGCCCGTCAGGTCGGCGTCCCCACCATCCTCATCGCCCTCAACAAGGCCGACATGGTCGACGACGAGGAGATGCTGGAGCTGGTTGAGGAAGAGTGCCGCGACCTGCTCGAGTCCCAGGACTTCGACCGCGACGCCCCGATCATCCAGGTGTCCGCTCTGAAGGCCCTCGAGGGCGACCCGGAGTGGGTTGCCAAGGTCGAGGAGCTCATGGAGGCTGTGGATTCCTACATCCCCACCCCCGAGCGCGACATGGACAAGCCCTTCCTCATGCCGATCGAGGACGTCTTCACGATCACCGGTCGTGGCACCGTCGTCACCGGTCGTGTTGAGCGTGGCAAGCTGCCCATCAACTCCGAGGTCGAGATCCTCGGTATCCGTGAGCCCCAGAAGACCACGGTTACCGGCATCGAGATGTTCCACAAGTCCATGGACGAGGCCTGGGCTGGCGAGAACTGTGGTCTGCTCCTCCGCGGCACCAAGCGCGACGAGGTCGAGCGTGGCCAGGTTGTGGCCGTTCCCGGCTCCATCACGCCTCACACCGACTTCGAGGGCCAGGTCTACATCCTCAAGAAGGAAGAGGGCGGCCGTCACAACCCGTTCTTCTCGAACTACCGTCCGCAGTTCTACTTCCGTACCACGGACGTGACCGGCGTCATCACCCTCCCCGAGGGCACCGACATGGTCATGCCTGGCGACACCACCGAGATCTCCGTCCAGCTGATCCAGCCGATCGCTATGGAGCCCGGCCTCGGCTTCGCCATCCGTGAGGGTGGCCGCACCGTTGGTTCCGGTCGTGTCACCAAGATCATCAAGTGAATCGACTTCTGAGTCTTTCTCAGATCTGATTCGCTGCTGATCCAGCGGCATTGAAGGCCCCGCCTCTTTTCAGAGGCGGGGCCTTTCGCTATTCGGCTCGTGAGTGAATGTTTCTGCTCGTGGAGTCACTGTGTGTACGTGAATGCTCTGCGCTCAGTCTTCTGTGACATCCGTGGCTCAAGAGGCATATGGGCATACTGTGCTTCGGCGCTACGTGGCGTATTCACGTGGCTGCCCCGGCCTCGTTCATGGAAATGTGACCGATCACCGGTTGCGACACGCCCGAGTGCGGGGTACGGTAGTTTCTTGGTGACGGTCTGGGCTGTTTTGCGCAGCTTAGGCCATCATCCACGCCAATCTGTCGGTGGTTTCACATGCGAGAACGCCCTTTAGGGTTTGTGCTCGCGGGTGGAACTCTGACAGAATGGCACGGTTGCCTCAGCGTCTCTGGGGTGGTCCATGCGTGCCATCACGTATGGATCGGGCAATATGCCCAAGATCTTTGGACAAGACGTCGGTCCAGCGCGAGCAATCGCGCGCACAACGGCTGCGACACGCCCGAGTGCGGGGACCGGCGGCGAATCTGTACGAGAAGAGGTAAGACGGCATGGCGGGACAGAAGATCCGCATCCGGCTCAAGTCGTATGACCACGAGGTCATCGACAGCTCCGCGCGCAAGATCGTGGACACCGTACAGCGTGCTGGCGCCACGGTCGTGGGCCCGGTGCCGCTGCCGACCGAGAAGAACGTTTTCGTCGTCATTCGGTCGCCCCACAAGTACAAGGACAGCCGCGAGCACTTTGAAATGCGCACGCACAAGCGGCTCATCGACATCATCGACCCGACCCCCAAGGCCGTCGATTCGCTCATGCGCCTCGACCTGCCTGCGGACGTCAACATCGAGATCAAGCTCTGAGGACATCTGCAATGACTAACAAGAAGCAGCACGCTGCCGCGCCCATCAAGGCGCTGCTCGGCCGCAAGCTCGGCATGACCCAGGTTTGGGATGCCGACGGCCACCTCGTGCCCCTGACTGTCGTGCAGGTCGGCACCAACGTCGTCACCCAGGTTCGTACCGAAGAGGTCGACGGCTACTCCGCTATCCAGCTTGGCTTCGGTGAGATTGACTCCCGTAAGGTCACCAAGCCCCTGCAGGGCCACTTCGAGAAGGCCGGAGTTGCTCCGCGCCGTCACCTCGTTGAGGTTCGCACCTCCGAGCATGACTCCTACGAGCTCGGCCAGGAGCTCGACGCCGCCACCTTTGAGGCTGGCCAGGCTGTCGACGTCTCCGGCACCACCAAGGGCAAGGGCTTTGCCGGCGTTATGAAGCGTCACGGCTTCGCCGGCGTTTCCGCCTCCCACGGTGCGCACCGCAACCACCGCAAGCCCGGTTCGATCGGCGCCTGCGCGACGCCCGGTCGCATCTTCAAGGGCCTGCGCATGGCCGGCCGCATGGGTGGCAACCGTCGTACTGTTGAGAACCTGACGATCCAGGCCGTCGACACCGAGAAGGGCCTGCTGCTCATCAGCGGCGCCATCCCGGGTCCGAAGAACGGCGTGGTCCTGGTTCGCTCCTCCGTGAAGGGTGCGTGATCATGGCTGACGATCGTAACGTTGACGTCATCGACCTCAAGGGCAAGAAGGCGGGCTCCGTCGTTCTCCCCGGGTCCATTTTCGACGTCCCCACCAACATTCCGCTGATGCACCAGGTTGTCGTCGCTCAGCTTGCGGCCGCCCGTCAGGGCACGCACGCGACGAAGACCCGCGGTGAGGTCGCTGGTGGCGGCAAGAAGCCGTTCCGCCAGAAGGGCACCGGTAACGCTCGCCAGGGCTCCATCCGTGCGCCTCACTTCACCGGTGGCGGCATCGTCCACGGCCCTCAGCCGCGTGACTACGACCAGCGCACCCCCAAGAAGATGAAGCAGGGCGCTCTGCGCTCCGCTCTGTCCGATCGTGCGCGCGCCGACCGCATCCACGTTGTCACCGCCCTGTTCGAAGGCGACAAGCCCTCGACCAAGGCTGCTCTCGCCGCTCTGCGCGCGATCGTCGAGGACCGTCAGGCTCTCGTCGTCCTCGAGCGTGGCAACGAACTGACCGCGCTGTCCCTGCGCAACGTTCCCGAGGTTCACGTTCTGTGGGCCGACCAGCTGAACACGTACGACGTCCTGGACGCCGATGACATCGTCTTCACGCAGGCCGCCCTTGAGTCCTTCCTCGGTACCAAGGAGGAGACCAAGTGAGCACGATTGAAGCGGGCAAGAACCCCCGCGACATCATCCTGAAGCCGGTCACCACCGAGAAGTCGCTCGCCCTGATGGACCTGGGCAAGTACACCTTCGAGGTTGACCCCCGCGCGAACAAGACCGAGATCAAGATTGCCCTGGAGCGTATCTTCGGCGTCAAGATCGGTTCCATCGCCACCCAGAACCGCAAGGGCAAGACCTACCGCACCCGCAACGGGATCGGTAAGCGCAAGGACGTCAAGCGTGCCATCGTCACCGTGCGTGAGGGCACCATCGACATCTTCGGCGATCAGGCCTGAGGACCGAAGGGACATTTGAACAATGGGAATTCGCAAGTACAAGCCCACGACCCCGGGCCGTCGCTTCTCGTCCGTCTCTGACTTCGTCGAGATCACCCGCGACACCCCCGAGAAGTCGCTGCTGCGCCCGCTGCACAAGACCGGTGGCCGTAACAACAACGGCCGCGTGACCTCCCGCCACCGCGGCGGCGGCCACAAGCGCCAGTACCGCGTGATCGACTTCCGTCGTCACGACAAGGACGGCGTCCCGGCAACGGTCGCTCACATCGAGTACGACCCCAACCGCACCGCTCGCATCGCCCTCCTGCACTACGCGGATGGCGAGAAGCGCTACATCCTCGCTCCGACCGGCCTCAAGCAGGGCGATCAGATCGAGGCTGGCGTTGGCGCTGACATCAAGCCCGGCAACTCGCTGCAGCTGCGCAACATCCCCCTGGGTACCGTTGTGCACGCCGTTGAGCTCTACCCGGGTGGCGGCGCCAAGATCGCCCGCTCCGCTGGCACCTCCGTGCAGCTCGTCGCTAAGGAAGGCCGCTTCGCCCAGCTGCGTATGCCCTCCGGCGAGATCCGCAACGTCGAGGCCACCTGCCGCGCCACCATCGGCGAGGTCGGCAACGCCGAGCAGTCGAACATCAACTGGGGCAAGGCCGGCCGTATGCGCTGGAAGGGCAAGCGCCCGCACGTCCGTGGTGTCGTTATGAACCCCGTCGATCACCCGCACGGCGGTGGTGAAGGCCGCACGTCCGGTGGTCGTCACCCCGTGTCGCCTTGGGGCAAGCCCGAGGGCCGTACGCGTCGTCCGAAGAAGGCGTCCGATCGTCTGATCGTCCGCCGTCGCAAGACCGGCAAGAACCGCTGAGTAGGAGTCGATTGAAATGCCGCGTAGTTTGAAGAAGGGCCCGTTCGTCGACGACCACCTGCTCAAGAAGGTCGACGCCGCGAACGAATCCGGCTCGAAGAACGTCATCAAGACCTGGTCGCGTCGCTCGGTCATCACCCCGGACTTCCTGGGTCTGACCATCGCCGTCCACGACGGCCGTAAGCATGTGCCCGTTTTCGTCACCGAGTCGATGGTGGGCCACAAGCTCGGCGAGTTCGCTCCCACGCGTACTTTCCGCAGCCACGACAAGGACGATCGTAAGGGACGTCGGCGCTGAGCCGGCCCCACGGAAGAAGAGGCAGATACATGGAAGCCAAGGCGCAGGCGCGATTCATCCGCGTCACGCCCCAGAAGTCCCGCCGTGTTGTGAACGAGGTTCGCGGCAAGCGTGTTCTGGAGGCCGCCGACATTCTGCGGTTCGCCCCGCAGGCCGTCGCCACCGATGTCCGCAAGGTGCTCCTGAGCGCCGTCGCCAACTCGAAGGTCAAGGCTGAGAACGCCGGCGAGACCTTCAACGAGGCCGACCTGCTCGTCCTGGAGGCATACGTGGACGAGGGTCCGACCATGAAGCGCATCCGTCCCCGTGCACAGGGGCGCGCCGGTCGTATCCTGAAGCGCACCTCCCACATCACCATCGTGGTGGGGACCAAGGAAGACAAGAAGAAGGGAGACCGCTGATATGGGTCAGAAGGTCAACCCCCGCGGGTTCCGTCTGGGAATCACCACTGACCACCGGTCTCGCTGGTTCTCCGACTCCACCACCAAGGGACAGCGCTACGCGGATTACGTGGCCGAAGACGTCGCGATCCGCAAGTTCCTGACCGACAACCTCGAGCGCGCCGGCATCGCCGAGGTGAGCATCGAGCGTACGCGTGACCGCGTTCGCGTCGACCTGCACACCGCGCGCCCCGGCATCGTCATCGGTCGCCGTGGCGCCGAGGCCGACCGCCTGCGCGTGCAGCTCGAGAAGCTGACGGGCAAGCAGGTTCAGCTCAACATCCTCGAGGTGAAGAACCCCGATCTCGAAGCGCAGCTCGTTGCGCAGGGCATCGCTGAGCAGCTTGCTGCCCGCGTGTCCTTCCGTCGTGCGATGCGTAAGGGCATCCAGTCCGCGCAGCGCGCTGGCGCCAAGGGCATTCGTGTCCAGGTGTCCGGCCGTCTGGGTGGCGCTGAAATGTCCCGCTCCGAGTTCTACCGCGAGGGCCGCGTGCCGCTGCACACCCTCCGCGCGAACATCGACTACGGATTCCACGAGGCGCGCACGACCTTCGGTCGCATCGGCGTCAAGGTGTGGATCTACAAGGGCGACATCACCGAGCGCGAGTTCGCTCGCCAGCAGGCCGAGCAGGCCCAGCGTGGCGGCCGTCGCGATGGCCGCCGTGGTGGCCCGCGCCGCGGTGGACGCCCCAACCAGGAGACCGCTGCGCAGCAGGCTCCCCGCGAGGCTTCGGCCTCCGAGGCCGCTGCGCCCACGACCGGAACGGAGGCCTGAGCCCAATGCTCATTCCCCGTCGGACTAAGTACCGCAAGCAGCACCGTCCTCACCGCACTGGCTTCGCCTCCGGTGGCACCGAACTGGCGTTCGGCGACTACGGCATCCAGGCTCTCGAGGCTGCGTACATCACCAACCGTCAGATTGAGGCGGCTCGTATTGCCGTGACCCGTCACATCAAGCGTGGCGGTAAGGTCTGGATCAACATCTTCCCGGACCGCCCGCTGACCAAGAAGCCCGCCGAAACCCGAATGGGTTCCGGTAAGGGTGCTCCGGAGTGGTGGGTTGCTCCCGTCAAGCCCGGACGTGTCATGTTCGAGCTGGCAGGCGTCCCCGAGGAGCTCGCTCGCGAGGCCCTCAGCCGTGCCCAGCACAAGCTTCCTATCAAGACCCGCTTCGTGGTCCGAGAGGGTGGTGACATCTGATGGCAGATAAGGGTCTGACCACCGAGCAGCTCGACGCCATGGACAACTCCCAGCTGTCCAAGGAGCTCGAGAAAGCGAAGGCTGAGCTGTTCAACCTGCGTTTCGCGCAGGCCGTTGGCAACCTCGAGGATCACGGTCGCATGAAGACCGTGCGTCGCGACATTGCCCGGATCTACACCATCGCGCGTGAGCGGGAGCTTGGCTACCGCACCGCCCCGAGCACTGAGGAGTGAGCCTGATGGCAGAAACCACCGCTCGTAACGAGCGTAAGGTCCGTCGCGGCTACGTCGTCAGCGACAAGATGGACAAGACCGTTGTCGTCCAGATCGAGGACCGCGTCAAGCACGCCCTCTACGGCAAGGTCATGCGCAAGAACAAGAAGGTCAAGGTTCACGACGAGCACAACGAGTGCGGTGTCGGCGATCTCGTCCTCATCATGGAGACCCGCCCGCTGTCGGCCACCAAGCGCTGGCGCGTTGTGGAGATCCTCGAAAAGGCGAAGTGACCTTCGCTCACAGACCGAAATCCGTTCGGCAAGGCTCGACCGGTACAATCCGGAAGAGAACCGGCACGACGACAGGAGTCAATAGAAAATGATCCAGCAGGAGTCGCGACTGAAGGTCGCCGACAACACAGGGGCCAAGGAGATCCTGACCATCCGTGTTCTCGGTGGCTCGGGTCGGCGCTACGCGGGTATCGGCGACACGATCGTCGCCACCGTGAAGGACGCCATCCCCGGCGGCAACGTCAAGAAGGGCGAAGTCGTCAAGGCAGTGATCGTTCGCACGCGTAAGGAAACCCGCCGCCCCGACGGTTCCTACATTCGTTTCGACGAGAATGCGGCCGTCATCATCAACAACAATGGCGAGCCGCGTGGCACGCGTATCTTCGGCCCCGTGGGCCGCGAGCTGCGCGACAAGAAGTTCATGCGTATCGTCTCCCTCGCTCCGGAGGTGATCTGATCCATGGCAGCCAAGATTCGTAAGAATGACCTCGTCGAGGTCGTTCGCGGACGCACGTCCGACGAGAAGGCGCTGGCCAAGCGCAACGCCCGTCGCGCTGAGGAGGGCCTCGAGCCCTTGAAGCCCGGCGATAAGGGCAAGCAGGGCCGCGTCATCCAGGTGTTCCCGGCTGAGGGCAAGGTCCTCGTCGAGGGCATCAACCTGAAGACGCGCCACGTGCGCCAGGGCCAGCAGGGCAGCGCCGGCGGCATCGAGACCATCGAAGCCCCCATCGCCCTGTCGAAGGTCGCTCTGGTCGACCCCGAGACCAAGAAGCGCGTTCGCGTCGGTTTCCGCGAGGACACCGTTGAGCGCGGCGGCCGCACCCGCACCGTCCGAGTCCGCGTGGCTCGTGGTGGCGCGAAGCGCGGCGTTGAGCAGGGCAAGGAGATCTGAGCATGGCCCCGCGTCTGAAGGAAAAGTACGTCTCCGAGATCCGCGAGGCGCTCCGTGCAGAGTTCAAGCACGAGAACGTCATGCAGGTCGGCGGACTGACGAAGATTGTCGTCAACATGGGTGTCGGCGAGGCCGCTCGCGACTCGAAGGCACTCGAGGGCGCGCTCCGCGACCTCACCGCGATCACCGGCCAGAAGCCCGTGACCACCCGCGCCAAGAAGTCCATCGCGCAGTTCAAGCTGCGTGAGGGCCAGGCGATCGGTGCGCACGTCACGCTTCGCGGCGACCGCATGTGGGAGTTCCTGGACCGCCTCCTCTCGACGGCGCTTCCCCGTATCCGTGACTTCCGCGGACTGTCCTCCAAGCAGTTCGACGGTCACGGTAACTACACCTTCGGTCTCACGGAACAGTCGATGTTCCACGAGATCGACCAGGACTCGATCGACCGAGTGCGCGGCATGGACATCACGGTTGTCACCTCGGCCACCACCGACGAAGAGGGTCGCGCCCTTCTCCGTCACCTCGGCTTCCCGTTCAAGGAGGACTGACCCATGGCCAAGACATCCCTGAAGGTCAAGGCTGCCCGCAAGCCGAAGTTCGGCGTGCGTGCCTACACCCGGTGCAACCGTTGCGGTCGTCCGCACTCGGTGTACCGCAAGTTCGGACTGTGCCGCGTGTGCCTGCGCGAGCTCGCCCACCGTGGCGAACTCCCCGGTGTCACCAAGAGCAGCTGGTAAAACGAACGTCGCAGGTCCCGGGTAACCGGAGAAACCGCGACGAGGAAGGGGAATAAACCCCCATGACAATGACAGACCCGATTGCAGATATGCTGACGCGTCTGCGCAACGCGAATCGTGCGCACCACGATGCGGTCTCCATGCCGTACTCGAAGCTCAAGAACGCGATTGCGAACATCCTGGTCGAGGAAGGCTACATTGCCTCGACCTCCGTCGAGGATGCCCGCGTGGGCAAGACCCTGACGATCAACCTGAAGTACGGCTCGCACCGCGAGGCCGCGATCCAGGGGCTCAAGCGCGTGTCCAAGCCTGGTCTGCGCGTGTACGCCAAGTCCACCAACCTGCCCAAGGTCCGCGGCGGCCTCGGCGTGGCGATCCTGTCCACGTCCTCCGGCCTGCTCACCGACCGTCAGGCAGCCGAGAAGGGTGTGGGTGGGGAAGTCCTCGCCTACATCTGGTGATGAGGAGGCTGAACAATGTCGCGAATTGGTAAGAACCCCATCGCTATCCCCGCCGGCGTCGACGTGACGATCGACGGCCAGAACGTGACCGTGAAGGGCCCCAAGGGCACCCTCTCTCACGTTGTCGCCGAGCCCATCGTCGCGAAGATCGAAGACGGCCAGGTTGTCGTTGAGCGTCCGAACGACGAGCGCACCTCGCGTTCGCTCCACGGACTGTCCCGCACCCTGATCGCCAACATGATCGTCGGCGTGACCGAGGGCTACAAGAAGGATCTCGAAATCACGGGTACCGGTTACCGCGTGGTCGCCAAGGGCAAGGACCTCGAGTTCTCCCTGGGCTTCTCCCACACGATCACCGTCACCCCGCCCGAGGGCATCGAGTTCACGATTGCGCCGAAGTCCCAGACGCTGTTCACGGTGTCCGGAATCGACAAGCAGCTCGTCGGCGAGACCGCTGCTCGCATCCGCAAGCTGAAGAAGCCGGAGCCCTACAAGGGCAAGGGCATCCACTACGTGGGCGAGACCATCCGTCGCAAGGTCGGAAAGGCTGGTAAGTGATGGCTTACTCGATCAAGGGCAAGGGCAAGTTCGTCGCTCGCAAGCGCCGTCACCTCCGCCTCCGCAAGAAGATCAACGGCACGCCCGAGCGTCCCCGTCTGGTCGTCACCCGTTCGAACCGCCACATGGTGGCTCAGGTCATCGACGATACGGTCGGCCACACCCTGGTGTCGGCCTCCGACATCGAGACCGAGGTCGCCGGTTCCGAGGGCACGAAGACCGACAAGGCTCGCAAGGTTGGCGCTCTGATCGCCGAGCGTGCGAAGGCTGCCGGTATCTCCGCTGTCGTCTTCGACCGTGGTGGTAACAAGTACGCAGGTCGCGTTGCGGCCGTTGCCGAGGCCGCCCGTGAGGGCGGACTCGAGCTGTGAACGAGCCGAAAGAAAGAGAGATCATCTGATGGCTGCACAGCAGCGAGACAGGAACGGTTCGGGCGCGGGCGAGAACAACGATCGCCGTGAGCGCCGCTCCGGCCGCGGCAACGATCGCGATAACCGCCGGAACAACGAGAACAAGAACGAGTACATCGAGCGCGTCGTGACGATCAACCGCGTCTCCAAGGTTGTGAAGGGTGGACGTCGTTTCTCCTTCACCGCCCTGGTTGTCGTGGGTGACGGCGAAGGCACGGTGGGCGTCGGCTACGGAAAGGCCAAGGAAGTTCCTCAGGCCATTTCCAAGGGCGTCGAGGAGGCGAAGAAGAACTTCTTCCGCGTCCCGATGATCCGCCGCACGATCACGCACGTGGTGCAGGGCCGCGATACCGCCGGTATCGTCCTGCTCCGTCCGGCCGCCCCCGGTACCGGTGTTATCGCCGGTGGCCCGGTGCGCGCCGTCCTGGAGGCCGCGGGCGTCCACGACGTGCTCACCAAGTCGCTGGGCTCGTCCAACGCGATCAACATCGTCCACGCGACGGTTGACGCACTCAAGCAGCTCGAGCAGCCCGAGGCTGTCGCCGCTCGCCGCGGCCTGCCCCTCGAGCGCGTTGCTCCCGCGTCCATGCTGCGCGCTCGCGCAGAGGGCGAGGCCGAGAAGCGCGCGGCTGCCGAGGCCGCCGAGGCCGACAAGGCCGCTGCAGGGGAGGCTAAGTGATGGCGAAGAACATCAAGATCACGCAGGTCAAGTCCTCTGCTCACGCGAAGCAGAACATGAAGGACACGCTGCGCACCCTCGGGCTGCGCAAGATCGGCCAGAGTGTCGTGCGTGAGCAGACGGATGCCGTTCTGGGCGCCGTTCGCACCGTGCGTCACCTGGTGACCGCTGAGGAGGTCGACTGACAATGGCGGACTCCACGAACAAGACGCAGATCGTTAAGCTGCATCACCTGCGTCCTGCCCCCGGAGCCAAGACCGCGAAGACCCGCGTGGGTCGCGGTGAGGGTTCGAAGGGTAAGACCGCTGGCCGTGGCACCAAGGGCACCAAGGCCCGTTACCAGGTTGCTGCTGGCTTCGAGGGTGGCCAGATGCCGATTCACATGCGTCTGCCGAAGCTTCGCGGCTTCAAGAACCCCTTCCGCGTTGAGTACCAGGTCGTGAACGTTGGCAAGCTCGGGGAGCTCTTCCCCGAGGGCGGCAAGGTCACGGTCGAGGATCTCATCGCCAAGCACGCCGTTCGCGACTCCGCGCCCGTCAAGGTGCTCGGTACCGGCGAACTCAGCGTGAAGCTCGAGGTCGAGGTCGACTCCTGGTCGTCCTCCGCCGAGGCTAAGATCACGGCTGCCGGCGGGTCCATCTCGGCTCGCTGACGGTGAACGGGGGTGGTCCTGCGAGGGACCACCCCCGTTACGTGTCTATCGTATCGCGAGCGACAGGCTGTCAAATTGCCTTTTGCCCGCGAAAACGACTGATCTCCGCATCGGGGATCACGCGCTCCGTGTTTCGTTAAATACATGGCAATGCGCTTTTTTAATGATTGGATATCGCCAACCGCTACCCGTGTCGGGTAAGCTGGATCAGTCTAGGGGCTTCGCCCCGCTTGCCCATCACCCGTAGGAGGAAGCCTTGCTCGGTGCATTCGCCCAGGCGTTCCGTACCCCCGACTTGCGTCGGAAGCTGCTCTTTACCCTGTTCATCATGGCCGCATTCCGGCTGGGGTCGTTCATCCCGACGCCCGGCGTGGACTCGCAGGCCGTCCAGCGCTGCATGGCGCAGGAGTCGCAGGCGTCGCTGCTCGACCTCGTCAACCTGTTCTCGGGTGGAGCGCTCCTCCAGCTGTCGATCTTCGCGCTCGGCATCATGCCCTACATCACCGCGTCGATCATCATTCAGCTGCTGAGGGTCGTCATTCCTCGTTTTGATGACCTCCACAAGGAGGGGCAGACCGGCCAGGCGAAGCTCACGCAGTACACGCGTTACCTGACGATCTTCCTGGGCATCCTGCAGGCGACGACGACGATCTCTCTCGCCCGCAGCGGCCAGCTCTTCCAGTCGTGCCAGTACGACATCATCAAGGACCGCTCGGTTCTGACCTTCATCATGATGATCATCGTCATGATGGCCGGCACCGGCGTCATCATGTGGCTCGGCGAGCTCATCACTGAGCGCGGCATCGGTAACGGCATGTCGCTGCTGATCTTCACGTCTATCGCCGCCCGTCTGCCCGAGCAGCTCCTGTCGATCGGCCAGGCTGGCAAGTGGGGTTCAGTCGCCGCTATCGTCGCCCTGCTTCTCCTCGTCGCTATCGCTGTCGTCTACGTGGAGCAGGCTCAGCGCCGCATTCCCGTCCAGTACGCCAAGCGCATGATCGGCCGTCGTCAGTACGGCGGCACGACGACGTACATCCCGCTGAAGATCAACATGTCGGGCGTTATCCCCGTCATCTTCGCGTCCTCGATTCTTGCCCTGCCCCCGATGGCGGCGCAGTTCGGCAAGCCGGATGATCAGTGGGTCCAGTGGATCTCCGCGCACTTCACGCAGGGCAGCACGTTCTACCTGACGATTTACGCCCTCATGACCCTGTTCTTCACCTTCTTCTACACCGCGATTACGTTCAATCCGGATGAGGTTGCGGACAACATGAAGAAGTACGGAGGCTTCATCCCCGGATACCGTGCGGGACGCCCCACGGCTGAGTACCTGCGCTACGTGATCAACCGAATCACCTCTGCCGGTGCCCTTTACCTGGTGATCATTGCCCTCCTGCCGTCTCTGGCGATCATCCCGCTGAAGCTGTCGAGCTCGCAGATGCCCTTCGGTGGCACCACGCTGCTCATCATCATCGGTGTCGGCCTGCAGACGGTGAAGGAAATCAACACGCAGCTGCAGCAGCACCACTACGAAGGATTCCTGAAATGACAGTTGTCATCCTCCTCGGCCCTCCCGGAGCTGGTAAGGGCACCCAGGCCTCGCGCATCGCTGAGCGCCTTGGTATCCCGGCTATTTCGACGGGCGACATCTTCCGTGCCAACATGGCGGAAGGTACGGAGATTGGCAAGCAGGCGCAGGCCTACATGGATCGTGGTGAGTTCGTTCCGGACTCGGTCACGAACACGATGGTGAAGGCGCGCCTCGCAGCCCCCGACGCTGCCAATGGCTTCCTGCTGGACGGCTACCCGCGTTCGCTGGAGCAGGCGCACGTCCTGCGCGACATGCTTCTCGACCTGGGTAAGGCCATCGACGTCGTCCTGGAGATCCAGGTGGACGAGGATGAGGTCGTGGAGCGTATGCTCAAGCGTGCTCAGGAGCAGCACCGCACGGATGACACTGAGCCGGTCATGCGTCACCGCCTGGAGGTTTACCACCAGCAGACGCTGCCCGTCGCCACCTACTACGTCGATCAGGATCTCCTCGAGGTCGTGGACGGCTCGGGTTCGATCGACGACGTCACGGCTCGCATCTTTGCGATCCTCGACTCGGTGGCAAAGAACTAAGCGATGCCACGCATTGAACTGAAGTCCGCGCAGGAGCTTCGATGGATGCGCGAGGCCGGCCTGGTCGTCGCGTCTATCCACGAGGCCCTGCGCGGTGCCATTCGCCCCGGCATCACGACGCGTGAGCTGGACGAGGTTAGCGCCCAGGCGATTGTCGACGGGGGAGCGACTTCCAACTTCAAGGGCTACTACGGCTATCCGGCGACGGTGTGCATTTCCGTGAACGACGTGATCGTTCACGGCATCCCGGGCGACTATGAGCTGGCCCCTGGCGACATCGTGTCTTTTGACTGCGGTGCGTATGTGGAACGCGGTGGTCGCCAGTGGCACGGGGACGCTGCCTTCAGCGTCATCGTTGGCGAAACCTTCGTGTCGGACGCTGACTTCGCGGCGGGGGAGCGAGCCACCGGTGCTATCGCCGGAGTGGACGAGAACCTGCTGCGCGAGCGTCGTCAGCTCGACGCAGTGACGCGAGAGTCCCTGTGGGCTGCCCTCGCGGGGCTTGCGACCGGCAAGCGCATTAGCGCGGTCGGCAACGCGGTTGAGACCGTCGTCGCAGAGAATGCTCTTATCAACGGCTGGGAAGCTGGCATCATTGAGGAGTTTGTTGGCCACGGTATCGGGACGAAGATGCACATGCCGCCGGACGTTCTCAACTACAACGTTCGCGGGATTCAGGCTCGCCTGAAGCCTGGCATGGTCCTGGCGGTCGAGCCGATGCTCACCCGCGGGGATATTGCTTCGCAGACGGATGATGACGAGTGGACGGTGCGTACAGTCGACGGCCGCGACGCCGCTCACTGGGAGCACTCGATTGCGATCACCGAGGATGGTGTTTCCGTCCTGACGGCGCGCGACGGGGGAGTGGCCGGACTGGCGCCCTACGGCGTCACCCCGGTGTCACTGGACTGACATCACAGACGCATGCGGGCCCGGTACCTCACGCAGGTATCGGGCCCGATCTGTTCGTCGACGAGGTCGTGGCTGCGCCACCGGTGTTCCGGGCGCCGTCGGGCCCGCCCGCCCGCTCGCCTTCCGCGCCGCGAGCTTTGCTCGGCGCGTCGGCTCGAAGCCCGGCCAGGCCCTGCAGGCCCGTCGGCGCCCTCCACACTGGTGGCGCGGTGTGTGTTGGCTGACAGGCCCTCCTACCGCACCCGGGAGCAGCAGTAGGCCCTCCGGGCCTTGGTGTACCCTCTGCCTGGGCTTATCCGGATAGGTTGCGCGCATCTGGATAGGTTATGCGCATCCGGATAGGTTATGCGCATCCGGATAGGTTATTAAGCTATCCGGATGTTCGTTACCTATCCGGATGTTCGTTACCTATCCGGATGTGTATGGGTGGCCGGGGCTACAACTTCATATGCGGGTGGAACCGCGTTGAGTCTTGTTGCTCAGTGGTGTCATGCTCACGGTCTGGTCTTGCGTGGGGTATGGGAACGGTCGTGCGCATGGTTCCTTGGAAATGTCGCACGTAATTCCCCCGTGACTACTCCAAAGCTTGAAATCATAGCGTTGGAATTGCAACGTTTTGAGCAGTTCTCGAAAAATGACCGAGGGAAATTATGTGCGACTTTTGTTTGGTGAGGCCGGGCGATTGCTCTGTGAGCGCGCTCTGATCCCGCTGTGGTCCAGCAGATCCTCACGCCGGTGGCGAATGGTCTGCAGTGCGCGGTGTACTGGCGCGGCCTCGTCGATAGAAGACAGACTGTGGCGGCGTTTCGATGAAATGTGACGCATTAAACGTGAGCGAACCGACAGGGACCCTGACTACCGCCGACGGGCGTGAATGCCGTAGAGTAGTTCCTTGGGCGTATCTGCATCCGGCATTCGTCGGTGCACTATGCCTAGCGGCATCCGCCGCAACCTATCCGAGACATGTAGAGGATAAACGGAGGATATGGCGAAGAAAGACGGCGTCATTGAGATGGAAGGCACGGTCGTTGAGGCCCTGCCTAACGCGATGTTCCGTGTGGAACTGAAGAATGGCCACGTGGTTCTCGGCCACATTGCGGGAAAGATGCGTCAGCACTACATCCGCATCCTGCCCGAGGATCGAGTTGTCGTCGAGCTGAGCCCCTACGACCTCTCCCGAGGCCGTATCGTCTACCGCTACAAGTGACCCGACACAAACTGCCCGACGGGCAGTGGAGGTAACAACCATGAAGGTCAAGCCGAGTGTCAAGAAGATCTGTGACAAGTGCAAGGTGATTCGTCGCCACGGCAACGTCATGGTCATCTGCGACAACCCCAGGCACAAGCAGCGCCAGGGCTGAGACCCGCTGCGACCCGCGGGGCACCAAGCCCCACAGCATCACTCTAAGCACCCACCCGTGGGTGACCCTCGGTTCGGAGGCCGAGGCCGGGCTGCTCGCCCGGACTGAGCGATGACGACCTCCGATGAACAACTGGAGCAACATCACCATGGCACGTATTGCCGGCGTCGACCTCCCCCGCGAGAAGCGGCTCGAGATCGCGCTCACATACATCTACGGAGTCGGCCGCACCCGCGCGGCAGAGACCCTCGCCGCCACCGGCGTCAGCCCGGACACTCGCGTGAAGGACGCGACGGAAGAGGAACTCGTCAAGCTTCGTGACTACATTGAGGCAAACTTCAAGGTTGAGGGTGACCTCCGCCGTGAGGTTCAGGCCGACATTCGTCGCAAGATCGAAATCGGTTCGTACCAGGGCCTTCGCCACCGTCGTGGCCTGCCGGTCCACGGTCAGCGCACCAAGACCAACGCGCGTACCCGCAAGGGCCCCAAGCGCACCGTTGCAGGCAAGAAGAAGGCCAAGTAAGGCCTAGGGAAGCCCACCCCCTCGGGGTAGCTTTCCGCGACAAGAAGGAACTGAACCAGAAATGGCAGCAGCAAAGACCTCGCGCTCGGGCGGTGCCCGCAAGCCGCGTCGCAAGATTTCGAAGAACGTCACCAACGGCCACGCCTACATCAAGTCGACGTTCAACAACACCATCGTTTCCCTCACGGACCCCACGGGCGCGGTTGTCGCCTGGGCGTCCTCCGGCCAGGTTGGCTTCAAGGGTTCGCGTAAGTCCACCCCCTTCGCCGCGCAGCTCGCGGCCGAGGCTGCGGCTCGTCGCGCCCAGGAGCACGGCATGAAGAAGGTTGACGTTTTCGTGAAGGGTCCCGGCTCCGGCCGTGAGACCGCGATCCGTTCCCTCCAGGCCGCCGGCCTCGAGATCGGTTCGATCCAGGACGTCACGCCTCAGGCCTTCAACGGCACCCGCCCGCCGAAGCGCCGCCGCGGCTGACTTGTGGACGGGAGGGCTTTGCCCTCCCCACGTCTGAACCTTCGGGTTCTTACTCCCTTAGCCTGCTTCAGCAGGTTCCCATATCCGGTGTCATATAGCGGGCACTGGCCAGAAAGGAATAGACGTGCTCATTGCAGAGCGACCCATCCTGACCGAAGAAAAGGTCAGCGACCTGCGCTCCCGTTTCACCCTGGAGCCCCTCGAGCCCGGGTTTGGCTACACGCTGGGTAACTCCCTGCGTCGTACCCTCCTGTCCTCGATCCCGGGTGCAGCGGTGACGTCCATCCGTATTGATGGCGTCCCCCACGAGTTCCGCACGATCGAAGGTGTGAAGGAAGATGTCGCTGAGATCATCCTGAACATCAAGCAGATCGTCCTGTCCAGCGAGAACGACGAGCCTGTCGTCATGTACCTGCGGAAGGCTGGCCCCGGCGAGGTTCTCGCCGGCGACATCACGCCTCCCGCCGGCGTGGAGATCCACAACCCCGATCTGCACCTTGCCACCCTCAATGAGAAGGGCAAGCTGGAGATCGAGCTGACCGTCGAGCGTGGCCGTGGCTACGTGTCGGCCGCTCAGAATAAGGATCCGCAGGCCGAGATCTCTCGCATTCCGATTGATTCGATCTACTCGCCCGTCGTCAAGGTGACCTACAAGGTCGAGGCGACGCGTGTTGAGCAGCGCACCGACTTCGATCGCCTCGTCATCGACGTGGAGACCAAGCCGGCGATCACCCCGCGCGATGCCTTGGCCTCGGCCGGCAAGACGCTGGTGGAGCTGTTCGGCCTCATGCGTGAACTGAACGAGGAAGCGGAAGGCATCGAGGTGGGTCCGTCCACCACCGACGCCACCCTCGCAGCCGATCTGGCTCTCCCGATCGAGAACCTGAACCTGCAGTCGCGTTCCTACAACGCGCTGCGTCGCCGCGGCATCCTGACCGTCGGCGAGCTGGTTGCTCACTCGGAGGCCGACCTGCTCGACATCCGCAACTTCGGCACCAAGTCGATCGAAGAGATCAAGGAGTCCCTGGCGGCCCTTGGTATGACGCTGAAGGACTCGGTCATGCCGAGCTTCGGCGACTCGGAGTCCGCCGCGATCTTTTCGGACGACCAGTCCATCTGACCCCGTGCGTCCGATGGACGCATTGAATCCGTAGGAGAAACTCATGCCCACCCCCAAGAAGGGTGCTCGTCTGGGCGGTAGCCCGGCACACCAGAAGCTGATCCTGTCGAACCTGGCAGCTCAGCTCATCGAACACCGTGCGATCACGACGACCGAGGCCAAGGCTAAGGCCCTGCGCCCCTACGTCGAGAAGCTCATCACCAAGGCCAAGCGTGGCGACCAGCACGCCCGCCGCACGGTCATGAAGAAGATCCCCAACAAGGGCATCGTCGCGATCCTCTTCGAGGAGCTCGTTCCCGCGATGGATTCCGAGCGCGCCGGCGGCTACACCCGCCTCATCCGCGTCGGTAACCGCAAGGGCGACAACGCTCCCCTGATGCGCATTGAGCTCGTCATGGAGAAGGTCGAGAAGAAGGCCGTCGTGAAGGCTGCTGAGAAGACCGCCGCCAAGGCCGTCGCCGAAGAGGCCGAGAAGGCTGCCGAGGCTGCCGCCGAGCGCGCCGAAGAGGCTCGCGAGGAAGGCGATCTCGCCACGGCCAACGAGGCCGAGGAAGTTGCCGCCGAGGCCGGCAAGGCTGCTGACGCCGCCGAGCAGGTCGCCGAAGAGAAGTGACCGTGAGTCACTGATCAACTCGAGCACTGGGCCGGACATTCCGCAAGGAGTGTCCGGCCCTTGTCGTATCCGGTAGCCTGAAGCCATGACTCGTGAGATGACGTTGGCGATTGACTGCGGCGGCGGTGGCATTAAGGGCTCCGTCGTGGATGAGCGCGGCACCATGATGGCCCCGCCTCGCAGAGTGCCCACTCCTTACCCGCTACCTCCCGAGCTCCTCGTCGAAACCGTTATCGGCCTCGCGCGTGAGCTTCCCACTGCGACGCGAGTGACGATGGGTATGCCGGGAATGATCCGCCACGGCGTCGTCATCGCGACCCCTCACTACATCACGCGCGACGGGCCGCGCTCGCGCGTGCTGCCCGAGCTGGTGGAACGCTGGGATCACTTTGACATGGGGTGGGCGATCGAGCAGGCCCTCGGCCTGCCCACCAAGGTTCTCAACGACGCCGAAGTCGCCGGTGCTGGCGCCATTACGGGCCGCGGTCTTGAAATGATTATCACCCTGGGAACGGGCCTCGGTAACGCGGTGTTTGACGGCGGCCAGCTGGCACCCCACGTCGAGGTCTCGCAGGGGCCCGTTCGCTGGGGCCTGACATACGACGACTACATCGGCGAGCACGAGCGCCTGCGTCTGGGCGACGTTCATTGGTCGCGCCGTGTCCGTCGCGTCGTGGATGGCCTGCGCCCCATGTACATGTGGGACCGCCTCTACTTGGGCGGCGGCAACTCCAAGCGCATCACGGCCTCGAACCTGCGCCTCATGGGCGATGACGTCATCGTCGTGCCCAACGACGCTGGCATTATTGGCGGCGTTCGGGCGTGGGAGCTGTGAGCGCGCGGCGCTTGCGCCTCGACCTGGGCTACGACGGCACTGACTTTCGAGGCTGGGCCGCTCAGCCGGGCCTGCGCACCGTCCAAGGTGAGATTGAAGCGGCGCTCGCCATGGCCTCGCGCGAAGAGATCGTGACGACGGTCGCCGGTCGTACCGACGCGGGGGTTCATGCGCGTCACCAGGTCTGTCACGCGGACATTTCCGAGGCCGCCTGGGCGCGACTGTCGCCCAGGGGAGGTGAGTCCGACGAACAGGCCGTGGCCTCGGCGATTGTCCGCCGACTCAACAAGATTCTCTCCGGCCGCTACGGCGAACGCGCTCGTGGCCGCGACCTTGCTGCTGCGCGCGGGACCTGCGACGTGCGCATCTACTCGGCCGTCATCGTTGACCGCAGTTTCGACGCGCGCTTTTCTGCCCTCGGCCGCTCCTACGCATACCGGGTGTCCGACCGGCCCGAGCCTCTCGGGCGCTGGGATCGCCTGTGGGTTGAGGAGGCCCTCGACGAGGCGGCCATGAACGAGGCCGGGGCCGCCCTCCTCGGGGAACACGACTTCCTCGGGTTCTGTCGTCCGCGCGAGGGGGCCACGACGATCCGAACCCTGCGTACCCTGCGCGCCGAGCGTGACGCCGAGGGGACCCTCGTCTTCCGAGTCGAGGCGGATGCGTTCTGCCACTCGATGGTCCGCTCCCTGGTGGGGGCGCTGCTCCTGGTCGGCTCGGGCGCGCGAGATGTCGACTACCCGGCGCAGATTCTGCGGGCTCGTTCACGCTCCGAGGCTGCGCCGATCGCCCCCGCACACGGACTCACCCTCGAGGGCGTGGAGTATCCCGATCCCTCGCAGTGGGGCGCGCGGGCCGAGCAGGCTCGGGCCAGGCGCGACACGTGCTGCGGCGACGACGGCTGAGGAATGTGACACAGTATTCGCCGCGCTTTGACCGCCGGGCTGAGCGCAGATAATATGGCTAGTGCTGTGCGTCAGCAGAGTACCTAGTGTCTCCCACTCGCTAGGAGCGCTCGCCGACGCCTCGCGCGAACCGTTTCATCGCGGATGCCCCCGGAAAAACCGGCGCGGCGTCCCATGACCAACAAGAATTGAAGGTTACGCCCGTGCGCACCTATTCACCCAAGCCTGGGGACGCGGACAAGAAGTGGTACGTCATTGACGCCACCGATGTCGTCCTCGGTCGCCTGGCAGCCCAGACCGCTGCCCTCCTCCGTGGGAAGCACAAGCCGACGTTCGCCCCTCACATGGACATGGGCGACTACGTCATCATCATCAACGCGGACAAGGTCGCTCTGACCGGCAAGAAGCTCGACCAGAAGATGGCCTACCGTCACTCCGGTCGTCCCGGTGGCCTGACCGCGACCGCTTACCGTGACCTCCTCGCCGCGACGCCTGAGCGCGCCGTCGAGAAGGCCGTTAAGGGCATGCTTCCTCACAACTCCCTCGGCCGCGCGCAGTTCAAGAAGCTGCACGTTTACGCTGGCCCGGAGCACCCCCACGCCGGCCAGTCGCCGGTTCCCTACGAACTGACCCAGGTGGCTCAGTGACCTTTGGTCGCTGAACGCCTTTGACCCTGAGGAGAACCGTGGCTGAGACCATCGTTTCCGCTGAGCTGGACGAGGAAGTCGTCCCCAGCTCCTACACGTCCGAGACCGAGTCGGCTCCCGCCGGCGCCGGTCAGTCCATCACCGCGCCCGGCGCGGGCCTGGGCCGCCGCAAGGAGGCCGTCGCCCGCGTTCGCCTGGTCCCCGGCTCCGGCAAGTGGACCATCAACGGTCGCACCCTTGAGGACTACTTCCCCAACAAGCTGCACCAGCAGCTGGTGAAGTCCCCCTTCGTGCTGCTCGACATTGACGGCCGCTTCGACGTCATCGCCCGCATCAACGGCGGCGGCGTTTCCGGCCAGGCCGGCGCCCTGCGCCTCGGCGTGTCGCGCGCCCTCAACGAGATCGACCGCGACGCGAACCGTCCGGCCCTCAAGAAGGCTGGCTTCCTGACCCGCGATGCCCGCGCCACCGAGCGTAAGAAGGCAGGCCTCAAGAAGGCCCGCAAGGCTTCGCAGTTCTCGAAGCGCTGATTTCACTCAGCACATTTTCTGTTGGCCGCGTCCCGCTCCTGCGGGGCGCGGCCTTCGTTTTCCCATCAGCACGTGTCAGGATGTGAGCGTCTCCGCTGTCCGCGCCCCGGCCTCGTGCCAAGGAGAAGGCGCGGGCGCGGTAGGCTTAGTGCAGTCGTATGACCCACTGAACGGAGAGACTATGCCCAGGATGTTCGGCACGGATGGCGTGCGAGGATTGGCGAACGTTGACATCACTGCGGATCTTGCGCTGCAGCTCGGCGAGGCCGCTGCCCGCCAGTTCGGCGGCTCCCTGCGTGCGGACGGCTCGAAGCCCCGCGCGATCATCGGCCGCGACACACGTATCTCGGGCGAGTTCCTCGACCACGCCCTCGCGGCGGGCCTGGCGAGCGCCGGCATGGACGTGACCCGCATCGGCGTCGTCACCACCCCCACGGTCGCGCACCTGACGGCCACGGAGGACACCGTGGACCTGGGTGTCATGATCTCCGCGTCGCATAACCCGATGCCCGACAACGGCATCAAGTTCTTCGCGCACGGCGGCTACAAGCTGGCCGACTCCGTGGAGGACCAGATCGAGGCGCTCGTGAACACCGAGTGGGATCGTCCCACCGGTGACGCCGTCGGCGAGATCAACGCCGATCACGCGTGGGCCAAGGACTCCTACATCGCGCACCTCGTCGAGGCGATCGGCACCGATCTGCGCGGCATGAAGATCGCGATCGACTGCGCGAACGGCGCGGCCTCCGAGCTGGGCCCGGCTGTGTTCCGGGAGCTCGGCGCGGACATCACCGTCATCAACGCGTCCCCGGATGGCCGCAACATCAACCTGAATGCAGGCTCGACGCACCCCGAGTCCCTGCAGGCCGCCGTCGTCGAGGCCGGCTGCGACTTCGGTGTCGCCTACGACGGAGACGCGGATCGCTGCCTCGCCGTCGACCATGAGGGCAACCTGATCGACGGAGACAAGATCATGGGTTCTCTGGCCGTGAACGCGCAGCAGCGCGGCACTCTCGCCAAGGACACCCTCGTCGTCACTGTCATGAGCAACCTGGGCCTGCTGATCGCCATGCGCGAGGCCGGCATCAAGACCGTGCAGACCGGCGTGGGCGACCGCTACGTGCTTGAGGAGATGCTGGCGTCCGGCTACTCGCTCGGTGGCGAGCAGTCCGGTCACATCATCGCCCGCGATCACGCGACTACCGGCGACGGCATCCTGTCCTCGCTGCTGATTTCGCGCATGGTCAAGGAGTCCGGCCGCTCGCTGGCCGACCTGACGTCCTTCATCCAGCGCCTGCCACAGACCCTCATCAACGTGGGCGGCGTGGACCGCGCGGCCGCGTCGACAAACGAGGCTGTTGCCGAGGCCGTGGCGGCTGCCGAGGCGCGCCTGGGCGATACGGGCCGCGTGCTCCTGCGTCCTTCTGGTACCGAGCCGCTCGTGCGCGTCATGGTCGAGGCTGCCACGCAGGAAGAGGCTGACTCTGTCGCCGCTTCCCTGGCGGACGTCGTCAAGGAGAACCTGGCGCTGTGAGCGTCTGAGCATCTGAGAGACGTACGCGCGCGGGGCGGGCACCGGTGGGTGCCCGCCCTTACGCGTGTCTCGATGGGCTAATCGCAAGGTGTCGTGTCACTTCGCTGCGAATATACGGGAAATAGGAGTATGTTCGTTGTAGTGATCCGTGCGATAATTTCATCGTAGAAGGGTGACCATCATGGCACTTCCATTCATCCTTGGCGCGTACGCGTCGCATCCGGCACCGGAGCTGGAGGCCGACTACTACCGACTCCTCGCAGATCAGCCGTGGGTGAGCGGCGTCGAGATCCCCTACCCGGGGCAGCTCGCCACCCAGGGTGAGGTCCTGGCCAGCCACCTGGCGGCCCACTGGGACTTCAATACGATCACCGCGATCCCCGGCACCATGCAGAACGTGTGGAAGAACGAGAACTTCGGCCTGGCCTCCCCCGATGAGGCCGGACGCGCCGCCGCTCTCGACTTCACCCGCGCGCTGCGCGACGACCTCGCCGCCCTGTGTGAGCGGGCGGGCCGCCAGCTGGTCGCTCGCGTGCAGCTGCACTCGGCTCCCACGCGCCTGGCGCAGGCGGACGCCTTCAAGCGTTCGCTCGCCGAGGTGGCCACCTGGGACTGGTGCGGGGCCACGCTCGTCATCGAGCACTGCGACAAGTACATTCCCGAGCAGAACCCCGAAAAGGGCTTCCTCTCCCTCGAATCCGAGATTGACATCGTCTCCGAGGCCGGCATCGGCATCCACCTCAACTGGGGCCGCTCCGCCGTGGAGGGCCGAAGCGCGGACACCGCCTACGAGCACGTGCTCGAGGCCGGCAAGCGCGGCGTCCTGGACGGCATCATCTTCTCGGGTGCAGGCCCGGAGGAAACCCAGTACGGCTACTCCTGGATCGACGGCCACCTGCCCGCGCAGGCCGACGAGCCGACCTCGCTCATGGACGAGGCCGAGATCGCCCGCTGCGCACAGGCCGCCGTCGAGGGCGGAGCCAAGTACCTCGGCGCGAAGGTCTGCGTCCCCAAGGATGCGTCCCTCGAGCAGCGCCTGGCCATGCTGACCAACATCTACCGGGCCTGCGGCCTCGGTGAGTAACGGCGTCGTCGCTGGGCGTCACTCCCGCATTTTGTGAGCGTGCGGGAGGCGCCCTGCGCGAGGTGCATGCAAGCGGGAGGGGCGGATGCCAACTGGCATCCGCCCCTCCCAGCGTTCTGTCACGTGTCGTCTACGCGCGCCTGGCGACCGACGAGCGCCACACCGGGCGCGTCGGGATCGTCGCGATCGGGGTGCCGTCCGGGGCCTCCTCGTCGATGGAGGCCTGCGGGTGAATATCCGTCATGGGGGAGCGGCCCTCGATGACGTTGATGATCGAGGCGACGGCGGCCTCGGTCATGTCTTTGAGGGGCCACTCGACCGTCGTGAGGCCGAGAGCGGAGGCGCTGCGGTGGTCTTGGTTGCCGAAGCCGAGGATCGACAGGTCGTCGGGCACGGACAGATCCAGGTCTGCGGCGGCCTGGAAGACGCCGGGGGCCTGCGAGTCGTCGGCCAGGGCGATCAGTGAGATCGACGGGTCCTCGTCGAGGAGGCGCAGCGCGGCCTGGTAGGCAGTGGTGGGCTCCCAGTCGGGTAGCGAGTAGAGGGTGAACTTCGTGCCGAACGCGCTCGCGATTGGGTTCTGGCGCGCGTGATTAGTGTTTGGTCCCGCCAAGAAGACGGCACGCCCCTGACCCGTGCCGGTTGCCGGATCCACGAGTGCGCAGTCGGAGAGAACGTCGCGCACGCCGGCCCCCTCGTCGATGCGAATGAGGGAGGATTCCGAGCCGGTCGGGTTGGCCTCGATCATCGACATGGCGACGACGGGGATGCCGAGGTTGGCGAGCAGGCGCGAGGTGAAGGCCTCGGCCGACGTGGTCTCGCGGATGATGCCCGCCAGCTGGGTGTCGCCCAGGACTCCGCGGATGACCTCGGCATCTGAAGCGCCGTCGCCGGACTGGAAGAGGGGGAGGAGCAGGTAGCCGTGGCGCTGGATATCGATCATCGCGGTCGTGAGGACCGTGTGGACGACGGGCACGAAGGGGTCGTCCGGGAGCTCGGCCATGAGGAGAGCGATGAGGTGGGACTTGCCGCGGCGCAGCGACCGGGCGGCTGCGTTGGGGATGTAGTTGAGTTCGCGTGCGGCCTGCTTGACGCGGTCGATGGTGGCGGGCGCGATCTTCACGTCGCGGCCTCGTCCGTTGAGGACGAGCGAGACGGTCGACGGTGCGACGCCTGCTGCGCGGGCGACGTCGGCCCGGGTTGCGCGCTCCATGCTGCGGCTCCCAATCCTCGGTTGCGTTTCGTTGAAACACAACAACTATAACGTGTTAGTCTTATCTCTGACGATCGGAGTTTCGATGATGACATCCGAAAGGCACAGAGACGTGATATCGATACTACCTTCCTATGCTCCCGGCGCGGGCGCGCTTGTGCCTCCGCGCGCGCACCTCGCTGACGACTGTGGGGTTCTCAGCCTCGATGGCATGTGGAGCTTCGCCTATCACCGCACCGACCCCGCCCCCTTCGTCAACGTCGAGCAGCCCTGGGATGAGCCCGCTCCCGCCGGTGACGCGTCCGAGATCGACGTGCCCAGCCACTGGGTCCTGCGCGGCGAGGGCGCCTGGGGTCACCCCGCCTACACCAACGTCGACTTCCCCTTCCCGGTCGACCCGCCGTTCCCGCCCGACGACAACCCCGTCGGCGACTACCGTCGCACCTTCGAGCTCCCCGCCGACTGGCAGGGTGGCCACATTCGTCTGCGTTTTGACGGCGTTGAAAGTCAGGCCACCGTGTGGGTGAACGGCACGTGGATCGGTATGGCGCGCGGTTCGCGCCTCGCCCACGAGTTCGACGTGACCGAGGCCGTGCACCCCGGCGTCAATGCGATCACCGTGCGCGTGCACCAGTTCAGCCCCGGCTCCTACCTCGAGGATCAGGACCAGTGGTGGCTGCCTGGCATCTTCCGCTCGGTGAGCCTGCGCCGCCTCGCTCCCGGCGCCATCGACGACCTGTGGATCGACACCGACTACGAGGCCGGGGTGGGTTATGTGACCATCGAAGCCCGGGTGCTCGGCGCCCAGGAAGCTCATCTGTCCGGGCATCTCAGCATCGACGGCCTCTGGTCGTTCGCCTGCTCGCTCGAACGCGGCGAGGACGGTCGCTACCGCAGCGGCCGCATCGAAGTGGGCAGCGTGCGCCCGTGGAGTGCGCAGGACCCAGCCCTCTACGAGGCGCGCGTCAGCGTCCAGGGCTCGGAAGGCCTCGACGCGGGGGAGCGGTGCCTGCGCATCGGCTTCCGTCGCGTGTCCATCGAAGGCGGTGTCCTCATGGCCAACGGTGAGCCCCTGACCCTCAACGGCGTCAACCGTCACGAGGTGCGCGCCGACGAGGGGCGAGTCTTCGGTGAGCAGTGGGTGCGCGAGGATCTCGCCCTCATGAAGTCCATGGGAATCAACGCGATCCGCACCTCTCACTACCCGCCCCACCCCCGCGTGCTCGACCTGGCCGACGAGATTGGCCTGTGGGTCATGCTCGAAGGTGACATCGAGACCCACGGATTCGAGGGGACGGGGGACTGGATTGACAACCCCTCCGACGACCCGCGCTGGGCCGATGCCTACATGGATCGCACGGTCCGCGCCTTCGAGCGCGACAAGAACCATCCCTCGATCATGAGCTGGAGCCTGGGGAACGAGTCCGGCACCGGTGCGAACCTGGTTGCCTGTGCGCGCTGGGTCCATGAGCGCACGGGTTCCCGGGCGATCGTTCACTACGAGGGCGACCATGCCCTCGAATACACGGACATCTACTCGCGCATGTACCCGACCCTGGAGGAAGTCGCCGCCGTCCTCGACGAGAGCGATCCCCATGCCGAGGTTGCCGTCCCCACGCATGTCGCCGCGCGGGTTGACGACGCCGCGCGCGAGCGTATCCGCCGCGCCCCCTACCTCATGTGCGAATACCTGCACGCGATGGGAACAGGCCCCGGAAACGCCTCCGGCTACGCCGCACAGATGAGTCATCCCCGACACGCTGGCGGATTCGTGTGGGAATGGCGTGACCATGCCCTGTGGCGCATCCTGCCCGACGGGCGACGAGCCCTGTCCTACGGCGGCGACTTCGGCGAGGAGGTCCACGACGGCAGCTTCGTGTGCGACGGCCTCATCGATGCCCTCTCGCGCCCCTACGCTGGCACCTGGGCATGGGTCGCCGCCATGGCCCCCGATGCGCCAGCCCTTGCTCAGGCCCTGGAACGTGCGGGCAGTGGACGCGACGATGCCCGCCTGCGGTCCCTCACCTCGGCCCCCGTCGAACCCGTGCGTCCCATCGACGAGGTCGACCGTCCCTACGCGCTCGACTCGCGCGGGCGCCTGGTGCGGGTCGGTGACCTGCCCGTGTCCGTCGAGCTGAGCGTCTTCCGCGCGCCCACCGATAATGACCGCGGGCGCGGCCCCGTCGACTACTGGGGGATTAACGAGGACGACCTCGGTCCCCTCGGGGTCGGGCGCGGCGAGCACGGTACTTCGCACGCGGCCCGCTGGGAACAGGCCCGTCTGCACCTGCTGCGTCGACGCCTCGTATCCATCGAGGGGGACGAGCAGTGCCAGCGCGTCGTCGAGCGCTGGTCGCCGCCCGCCGCGCAATTCGGCGCGACACTCACGTGGGAGTACCGCCCGGTACGCGTGGGTGACATCTCCGCGCTCTCAATCTCGGCTCGTGTCGCCCCCTACGGGGCCTGGCCCGAGCGTGTCCCGCGCCTCGGCGTGCGCATCGAGATGCCCGGCTCGCAGTGGGAAGCCTCGTGGCTCGGCGACACCCTCATTGGATACTCCGACATGCGTGTGCCCGGCGCTCGTGGGTGCGGGCATGCCGAGGTCTCGAAGCTGTGGGACGTGTGCGTGCGTCCCCAGGAGGGCGGCCAGCGACTCGACCTGGAGGCCCTCTCCCTGCGCGGCGAGGCCGGGGAGTTCCTCATCCTCCCCACCTCGCCACTGGGGTGGAGCGCCTCGCCGTGGAGCGAGCGTGAATTGGCCGAGGCCTCGCACTGGGAGGACCTGCCTGATAGCGAGCGTACGTTCCTGTGGCTCGACGCCTTCCAGGATGGCATCGGTACGCGCTCATGCGGGCCTGACTCACGTCCCGAGTTCGCTGGCATGATGCGCGATACGGACATGACATTCGTAATTGCCCAGGTTGGGGGTGATTAAGCCCCAACCTGTTATGTTGCGGCTTGATAACGATGCGCAAAGCTGTTGGCAAATGATGCGCGAAGCGTCACAGGCCGCTATGATTCAGACATCAACTAACACGAGATAGTTAGTGACTCGATCCCATCGATCGACCAACAAAAACGGACCAATGGAGGTTTCGCATGTTGAAGAAGAAGATGGCTGCAGGCGTCGTCGCCCTCGCCATGTTCAGCACCCTCGGCCTGGCCGCCTGCAACTCTGGTGGCTCCAGCTCCGATAGCTCGAGCGGCGGTTCGGCCGCTGCCGGTTCCATCCCCGAGCCCGATGTCGCGTGCGACATTCCTGCGGGCAACCTTGACGATTCGAAGATCGACACCTCGAAGGTCGAAGGCGAGATCACGTTCCAGACCCAGGGTCTGCAGAACGACTTCGGCGACTTCTTCAAGGCCAAGATCAAGGAATTCGAGGACGCCAACCCCGGCGTCAAGATCAACTGGACCGACCAGGGCGGCGGCGCCGAGTTCGACCAGACCGTGACCGCTCAGGCCTCGAACTGCAAGATGGCGGACGTCATCAACGTTCCCTCCTCCACCATCCTCGCCCTGTCCAAGTCCAACCTCCTCATGGACTACGACGTCAAGGCCCCCGGCATCGGCGACAAGTTCGTGAAGTCCATTTGGGACTCCACCGCCCTGGGCGCCAACGACCACCACACGGCTCTGCCCTGGTACTTCGGCCCCTACATCACCACCTACAACAAGGAGGTCTTCAAGCGCGCTGGTCTCGACGAGAACATGCCGCCCAAGACCATGGATGAGCTGTTCGACGACGCCGCCAAGGTCGGCGCCGACGGACAGGGAGACTACGGCATCTACGGCTCGCCCGAGTGGTACATGATCGCTCAGCTGCACGGCATGGGCGTCAACCTGCTCAACGCCGACAAGACCGCCTTCGACTTCGCCGACAACGAGGCCGCGATCAACTACGTCACCAAGCTCTCCGAGCTCTACGCCTCCGGCGCCATCCCGAAGGACTCCCTGACCGGCGAGCCCGACCCGGGCAAGGCCTACACCGACGGCAACCTCGCCTTCGGTACGCCCAACGCCTCGTTCCTCAAGTCCGTCAAGAAGAACAACGAGACGGTCTACCAGAACACCGGCGTCGGCCCGTTCCCGACCAACCCCGGCATCAAGCCCGTCTTCGAAGGCCAGTACATCGGCGTCTCTGTCACCACGCAGAACGCCCCCCTGGCCATGAAGTTCGCCGAGTGGATCACCAACGCTGAGAACGAGTACGCCTGGACGCACGACGGCGGCGCCATCATCTTCCCGGCTGCCACCGAGGCCCTCGACAAGCTCGTTAACAACCCGCCGGAGATTGCCGACGACCCGGTCTTCAAGGCCGCCTACGAGGAAGCCGCGAAGGCCGCCAAGGACGCCGAGGCCTACACCGACGTCTTCTACGCGACCGGCGCCGTGAAGGACGCCCTCATCGAGAACGTCAACAAGGCCATCCGCGGTGAGGTCGATCCCAAGACCGCCCTCAAGACCGCTCAGGATCAGATGAACGAGAAGCTCAAGGCTCTCGGAGACTGATTGACCGTTCGGGGGCCGAGGCCTGGCCTCGGCCCCCGACGCATTCCTCGCCCAGCGTCGGGCCGTCGGCTCACGACCCAGCGCACCCCTGAAAAAGGACTTTGGTATGCCGACACGTAAGAGCGCGCAGACGCGCTCCCTCAATGGCGCCGCCCGATTCCGCCCGGGCTGGGTTCCCTGGCTGTGGGTGACCCTCCCGGTCCTCGCGGTCATCTCCTTCTACATCTACCCCTTCATCACGACCGTCTATGTGTCGTTCACGAAGACGAAGCCATTGGGACACATCGGTCGCTTCGTTGGTATCGACAACTACACCGCGGTACTGTCAGATCCTGAGTTCTGGCAGTCGCTGACGAACTCCCTCATCTACGCGGTGTGCGTCGTCCCGCTCATGGTGATCCTTCCGCTGCTGCTGGCCCTCCTCGTCAAGTCGCACGTGCCCGGCATCGGCTTCTTCCGCGCCCTCTACTACCTGCCGGCCATCTCCTCGCTGGTCGTCATCTCGCTCGCGTGGCGCTTCCTCCTGGACCAGCGCGGACCCATCAACAACATGCTGGTGTCCTGGGGCCTCGACCCCGTGCCGTTCCTGTCGAACCAGTGGCTGATTCTCTTCTGCGCCATGATCATCACCCTGTGGCAGGGCCTGCCCTACTACATGATCCTGTACTTGTCGGCCCTCGCGAACGTCGACAAGTCGCTGTACGAGGCCGCCGAACTTGACGGCGCCGGGCCGATCCGTCGCTTCCTGACCGTCACCGTTCCGGGCGTCAAGGTCATGATGTTCCTCGTCGCCACCCTGACGACGATTGGCTGCCTCAAGATCTTCACCGAGGTCTACCTGCTGGGCGGCTCGGCCTCACCCACGAAGACCCTCACGATGTACATCCGAGACCGAATCGTCGACCCGACCTTCGGATCGCTGGGACAGGGCGATGCCGCCTCGGTGTGCCTGTTCCTCATCACGTTCGGCTTCATCATCGCTTCGCAGAGCCTGCAGAGGAAGGCTGAAGACTCATGAGCACCGCAACTTCGAGCACCGCGACCTTCGGTGAGCGCTTCGCCGAGTGGCGCAAGGAACGCCGACTCGAGCGCCAGGGGCGCAACGTTGCCTCGCGTCAGATGCGCGGTGGCGCCCTCGTCGCCCGCTACGCCCTCCTCGTCGTCGTCGCCCTCATCCTGGTCGGCCCCCTCGTGCTGCCCCTTATGGCGGCCTTCAAGGCACCCGGCGAATCCGTCTTCGGTCAGGGCGCGACCATGCTGCCGCAGCAGTGGTCGCTCGACTCCTTCTACGTCCTCTTCGAGCGGACCAACATCCTGCTATCCATCAAGAACTCCGCGATTCTTGCGGCCCTGACTGTCTCCTCGAACGTCATCCTGTCGTGCATTGGCGGCTACATGCTGTCGAGGCGCGGGTGGACCGGACGCAACATCATGTACTTCGTGGTCCTGTCCGCCATGATCTTCCCCTTCGAGTCGATCATGCTCTCGCTGTTCAAGATGATGGTGCAGCTGGACCTGTACAACACGCTCCCCGGCGTGTGGATGGTCGCCATGATCGGCCCATTCCAGATCCTCATGATGCGCGCCGCGTTCATGGGCATCCCCGATGAGATCGAGGATGCGGCCCTCATCGACGGCGCGGGCGAGCTACGTCGCTTCTGGTCGATCTTCCTGCCCCAGGTGCGCGGCACGCTGACGGTTGTCGGCCTGACCTCGTTCATCGGGGCCTGGTCCGACTTCATCTTCCCGCTGCTCATGCTGCCCGACCCGAATAAGCAGACGTTGATGCTGACGCTGACGGCCATCCAGAACTCGCCCCAGGGTGTGACCTACCAGCTCGTGCTGGCGGGCGCCGTCGTGGCGATGATCCCCGTTGTCCTGGTCTTTGCCTTCAGCCAGAAGTTCTTCTTCCGTGGCATCGAAGACGGCGGTCTGAAGTTCTGATCCTTCTCCCCGCGGGTGCTTCGCGCACCCGCGGGGATCTCTTCTACCTACAAGGAGGTTCTTTCTCAAAAACTAACACGTGTTAGGTATTGTGGATTTTTGGTCGTCTAACGGCCGATCCCAGTCACCACCCCCATACTGACGAAGGAGTTAAACTCATGGGGACTAGACCCATCATCGGTGCACTCGGAGCCCCGATTCTTGCGGCCACCATGCTTGGCCTCGCACCAGCCGCGGCCGTCGCCGCCACCGAAACCCCGTATCACCCGACCGTCCTGTGGGCGACCTCCGAAGAAAAGGTCGGTGAAAGCGCACCCAACGGCACGATCGCAGCCCTCGTCGACGACGACACGACCCGTACCGACGCGACCAAGACCTTCTGGACCACCAAGTGGAAGGGCGGCCTCGATGAATACCCGCACGCCCTCGCCGTCCAGAACCCCACGCCCGGCACCAAGGTCTGCGGCCTCGGCCTGACCCCGCGCCCCACCTACGATTCGACCCTGGGCAACGACCAATTCCCGGGCGAGTACCGAATCTTCGCCTTTGACGAGGACCCCGGTAACCCGGCCGCCGAAGCCTCCTTCGCCGACTGGAAGACCAACGTCGCAGCGGGGAAGTGGGAAGGCGGCACCGAGGTCAAGCACGGAAGCGACCTCCAGTTCGGAAACAAGGAACAGTACGTCACCTTCCCGGCGACCACGAAGCGCGTCTTCGCTCTGACCGGCCTGCGCTCCCTTGCCCCCGGCAAGAAGGACATGGCGCTGTCCGACATCAAGCTCCTGCCCTGCGACGCTGACGGTAACGCCATCACCTCCTACGGCAACGAGGACACCGGCGGCAACCACGAAGCAGCCCGACCCGTCGTGCCCCACCCCGATGCCCCCGAGCAGGGATCGGGCGCGTCCGACCTCGTCGTTGACTTCGTCATCGACCAGCTGCCCTACGGCGAGCCCGGCAAGCCCGTTGACTTTGCCCCCGGCACCCACACCTACACGGCCACCGGCTACTACCATGCGAAGACCGTCTCGGCCCGTATCCGCGCGGTTGACGGTGCCACCGTCACCATCAACGGCGCGACCCCGGACGCCGACGGACGCGTGTCCAACCTCGACCTCACCACCGGCCTGAACGTCATCACCGCCACCGTGACCAAGGACGGCAAGGAAGCCACCTACGTCGTCAACATCACCAAGGTGGACACCGACTTCCGCGGCAACGTCATGGTTCCCGTGACGGCGACCGCCAACGGCGGCACCGAGGCCGACAACGCGGCCCTGACCGACCTCGACCCGACAACGACGTGGACCTCCGATCCGCTCGTTCGCGCGAATGAATGGTCGAGCAGCGTCACCGGCATTGAGCTGCACCTGGGCGAGGCCCGCTACGTGCACCGCGTCAACGGATGGGGCACACCGACCCTGCCCGCCGGCGTGCAGGGCTGGCACGGCGGTAACTCCGTGGCCATCGCCGTTCAGGAGGCCGACGGCGGCGAATGGAAGACCATCGTCACCCACGGCTCGCTCACGCGCGACGCGCGCGGCCTGTGGTACTGGGACTTCAACAGCTACCACCTCGCCAAGAACATCCGCATCTGGATGAACGACGAGACCGAGCCCCAGACCCCGCAGAACATCGCCACCGCGGTGACCTTCAACGACGTCGAGGTGTGGGGTCTGCCCGCCGGCAAGACCCCCGTCGCTCCGGCAGTCGACAACTCCATGTACGAGCGCTACTCCGGCTTCAACCCCGGGGAGGGCAAGTGGGGCGTCAACCGCGCCCAGGCCCTCGCGCTGCAGTACGGCGTCATGATGCCCGCGTGGGTTCCCTCCGAGGGCTACGGCCGCGGTGGCTTCGACGCCAACGAGCGCGACCTCACGGGTGGCGCATTCCCGATGTTCTACGACCTGCCCATGTTCAACACCGCCATGATGGAGTCCCTGGGCAAGGGTGCGCCGTGGGCCCTCGCCAAGGCCCCCACCGGCAAGAACAGCATGTGCAACGCGGGCGAGCCGCGCGACTTCATGAACGATTACATGAAGCCCTACGCGTCCACGCTGGTCGACATTCAGTACGGCGATGAGGGCGGATTCAACCGCGTCGAGTCGGAGTGCTTCAAGAACTGGTTCTCTTGGTCCAAGCAGAACATCCCCGGCGCCGTCGTCCACGCCAACTCCTGGGACGACCCCTCCTGGTACCGCGACGCGAACCTGAGCTACTACGTTGAGAACGCCAAGCCTGACCTGCTCAGCTGGGACAAGTACTACTGGGGCGCCAACGGTGGCCCGGCTCCGAGCCGAGTCGTCATGGACCTGCTGAACACCAACACCTGGAAGAAGCAGCGCGAATACGGCCTCAAGGGCCTCACCGGTGACGGCTCCAGCCCGATCCTGTACGGCCAGTACCTGGACTACAACTGGGACGCCAACGTGTCCGCCTCCGAGAAGTCGATCGTTCCCTCCCTGGGCCTGGCGACCGGCCAGAAGTGGTTCGGCCTGTTCCGCATGGAGTACAACGGCTACGACCGCTCCTCGATCATCGACCACGATGGCGCGCCCACGCGTTCGTTCTACGAGTTCTCCAACATCTTCGGCAACGTCACCTACATCGGTAACTACACGAAGGCCATGAACTCCACGTTCGTCGCCTACAAGCCCGGCCAGTACGCGGCTCGCGGCACCGCCCCCTCGCTGAGCGGCTACAAGTACGGTGACTTCGCCTCCGGCGACGAGGCCAAGGCCGCCAACGAGGCCGTCGGCCTGGTTGACATGTCGGTGACCAACGTCGGCTCCGTCAATGACGGCCTGCCCGGCGACGTCGTCGTCGGCTACTTCGAGCAGCTGAAGGGCCTGGAGACCGTCAAGTCCGCCGAAATCTTCGGTGACTCCACCACGGCCCCCAAGGGCTTCATGGTCGTCAACGCCCTGACCGGCCAGACCCGCTACCCGTCCTACCTCCTCGACCCGCGCACCGACAACGGTTCGCTGGCCGAGACCGCTCAGGACATCACCCTGACCGTCAAGAAGCCGGCTGCGAACGCGCACCTGATGCTCGTCAACCCGGCCGACAAGACGACGCAGGAAGTCGAGCTCGGTGAGGGCGAGACCTCGCAGGTCGTGCTCCACGCTGTTGGTGGCGGCGACTCGCGCTTCCTGTACTGGGTGACGATCGAGAATCCGACCCCCACCCCGGACCCGCAGCCGACCCCCGATCCGCAGCCCACTCCGGACCCGACCCCGGCTCCCGAGCCGACCGTCGATCCCACCCCGGCTCCTGAGCCCACCGTGGACCCCACCCCGGCTCCGACCCCGGATCCCGCGCCCCAGCCTCGCACCGGTCAGTGGAAGTCCGGCTACTTCGGCTGGTGGTACAGCTACTCTGACGGCACCTACGCGGCCAACGAAACCCTCGTCATCGACGGGCAGACCTACCGCTTCGACGCGAGCGGCTACCTGAAGATGGGCTGGGTCTACGACGGTGGACACTGGTACTACCACGGCTCCAGCGGCGCCCAGCAGCACGGATGGATCATGGACCACGGCTCCTGGTATTACCTTGACCCCGCGACCGGGCAGATGGCGACCGGCTGGACCCAGATCGACGGGACCTGGTTCTACCTGTCCTCCTCCGGCGTCATGCGCACCGGTTGGGTCAAGGACGGCGGCGCCTGGTACTACCTGTCGCCCTCCGGTTCCATGGTCACCGGCTGGCAGCTCCTCGGTGGCACTTGGTACCACCTGGGTGCCAATGGCGCGATGACCACCGGCTGGTACCAGGAAGGACCCGTCTGGTTCTACCTGCGCTCGAACGGCTCCATGGCCACCGGTTGGGAACTCATCGGTTGGTCGTGGTATCACTTCACGCCCTCGGGCGCGTGGATCGGCTAACCGTTAGCTCCACATGAGACGAGGCCGTGGCCGGGTTTTCCGGCTGCGGCCTCGTTTGTGTGTGGACGGGATCAATCCTTGCGGATTGACAGGGATTCGACGCGGTGGTCGGGACCCTTCGTGAAGATGAGGGTCGCGCGCTCGCGGGTGGGGCGGATGTTTTCGCGCAGGTTCGGCAGGTTGATCGCGTTCCAGACGACGTGCGCGGTCGAGACGGCCTCCTCGTCGGTGAGGGAGGCGTAGGTCTTGAAGTAGGAGTCCTCGCGGGAGAACGCGGTCGCGCGCAGCTTGAGGAAACGGTCGACGTACCACTGCTCGATGAGCTTCTCGTCGGCGTCGACGTAGATGGAAAAGTCGAAGTAGTCGGAGACGGCCACCGAGATGGAACCGGGCGCGGAGCGCGGCGGCTGGAGCACGTTGAGGCCCTCGACGATGAGGATGTCGGGGCGATCCACGTCGATGTAGGCGTCGGGCACGATGTCGTAGGTGACGTGCGAGTACACGGGGGCCTTCGCGTGCGGGTTACCGGCCTTGACCGAGGCCAGGAAGGAGATGAGGGCCGAGCGGTCGTAGGACTCGGGGAATCCCTTGCGGGCGATGAGGGAGCGTTCGTGCAGGATCCGGTTCGGGTAGAGGAAGCCGTCGGTCGTCACCAGGTCCACGCGCGGGGTGGAATCCCAGCGAGAGAGCAGGAGCTGGAGGAGGCGCGCGACCGTTGACTTGCCGACGGCGACCGAGCCGGCGATACCGATGACGAAGGGGGTCGAGTGGGCCTCGGGCTCGCCGAGGAAGGCGTGGCGCTCGGCGGCGGTGCGGCGGCGCCCGTCGATGTAGAGCTGCAGCAGCGCGCTCAGGGGCCGGTAAATCGTGTCGACCTCGGTCATGTCGATGGGGTCGCCCAGTGACGCGATGCGGTCGATGTCCTCCTGCGTGAGCGGCAGGGGAGTGCGATCGGCGAGGCGGTCCCACTCGGAGCGATCGAAGCGCGCGTAGGGGTTTGGTGCGCTGCGCGCGGCGGCCGGGTTCTGCTCGTCAGGCGAGACGCTTGGTGAGGCCGGGGATGGGATGGGCGAGGGGCTCTCGGTGATGCTCACGCACCCATTGTGCCCCACATGTTTGTGCTCGCGCGCACTTGTTCGCCGCGTGAAGCGACACACGTTACTGACTAGCAGGGGGGTCGGTGTGTTGCAATGGGTGCTATGTGCGGAATTGTTGGACATATTGCATGCAAGGCGTCCCAGCGTAGTCGCGAGGTTGTCCTCGGCGGCCTGGCACGCCTCGAATATCGTGGATACGACTCGGCGGGCATCGCCCTGGCGTCCCCGGATCACCTGGACGTGCGCCGCGCGCTCGGCAAGCTCGTTAACCTCTCCGAAGAGCTCGACGCCCAGCCCCCGGTCGATGCGTACGCGGGCATCGGACACACCCGCTGGGCGACCCACGGCCGCCCGACGGTCGCGAACGCCCATCCTCACTCCAGCCCGGACGGGCGTTTCGCCCTCGTCCATAACGGCATCATCGAAAACGCGGATGCCCTGCGCGCCGCCCTCATCGCCGACGGCGAGACCTTCGCCTCGGAGACCGACACCGAGGTGGTCGTCCACCTGCTGGCCCGCGCCTACGACCAGGCCGAGGCGGCCTCGTACCAGGGAGCGGTCGCCGGACTGACCGGCGCGGACGAGGAGGTGGCGCGCCGACTGGTCGTCGCCATGCGCGCCGTCACCGCCCAGCTGCACGGCACCTTCACCCTGCTGGTGCTCAGCACCGAGTCTCCGAACGTCATCGTCGCGGCCCGCCGCTCATCCCCACTGGTCATCGGCCTGGGGGATGGGGAGAACTTCCTGGGCTCCGACGTCCTGGCCTTCGTCGAGCACACGAACCGTGCCGTCGAGGTCGACCAGGACGAGGTCGTGGTCGTCTCCGCGACCGGCGTGACCGTCATCGACCCCGCGGGTAACCCCGTCGAGCGCGAGGCGTACGAGGTCGACTTCTCCTCCGACCGCGCCACCAAGAACGGCTGGCCGACCTTCATGGAGAAGGAGATCCACGAGCAGCCGGACGCCGTGGGCGCCACCCTGGCCGACCGTATCGACTCCCACGGCCACCTGGCCCTGGACGAGGTACGCATCCCCGAACACGTCCTGCGCTCCGTCGACAAGGTCATCATGATCGGCTGCGGCACCGCCTCCTACGCCGGACAGGTCGCCCGCTATGCGATCGAGCACTGGTGCCGCATCCCCGTCGAGGTCGAGCTCTCCAGCGAGTTCCGCTACCGCGACCCGGTCGTCGGCGAGAAGACCCTGGTCGTCGCCATCTCCCAGAGCGGCGAGACCATGGATACGATCCAGGCGATCCGCCACGCCCGCGAGCAGGGCGCGAAGGTCGTCGCCATCGTCAACACGCCCGGCTCGACGATCTCGCGCGAGTCCGACGCCGTGATCCTCACGCACGCAGGCCCCGAGATTGCGGTTGCCTCCACTAAGGCGTTCACCGCGCAGGTCACCGCCTGCTACATCCTGGGCCTGTACCTGGCGCAGGTGCGCGGCAACAAGTACGCCGATGAGATCGCCGACTACATGGACAAGCTCGCGGCCATCCCCGCCGCGATCTCCCGCGTCCTCGACAATGGTGAGAGCGTGCGTCAGTTCGCCCGCACGATGCAGGATGCTACCTCGGTGATCTACCTGGGCCGCCACGTCGGCTTCCCCGTCGCCCTCGAAGGCGCGCTCAAGCTCAAGGAAATCTGCTACATCCACGCCGAGGGCTTCGCCGCCGGCGAGCTGAAGCACGGCCCGATCGCGCTCGTGGACGAGGCTCAGCCGGTCATCGTTATCGTGCCCACCCCGCGTCGCCCTGAGCTGCACGGCAAGGTCTTGGCCAACATCGCCGAGGTTCGCGCCCGCGGTGCCCGCACGATCATCATCGCCGAGGAGGGGGACTCCTCCGTGGACGAGTTCGCCGAGGTCGTCTTCCGTGTGCCCGCCGTGCCGACTCTGTACGCGCCGCTCCTGACCGTCGTGCCGCTGCAGATTTTTGCCTGCGAGCTCGCCGCCGTGAAGGGCCTTGACGTTGACCAGCCGCGCAACCTCGCCAAGTCCGTGACGGTGGAGTGATCCACCGGCGCGGGGCTGGTGCCTCGTGAGCGCTCACGGGCCTCGTTCCTCATCCGGGACGAGGCCCGTGCTGTGTTTATGACGCCCTGTCAGATAGAAATGCGCCCAGGTGCGCTGCGTCATCGAATGGTCCGTCAAGCGTGAATGCATTCACGAAAACGCTGTGAAACACTAGCCAAAACGGCGATCGAGCGTGCGAGGGTGGTGGAGGGGGCGACTAGCGTGGAAAGGGCGGTGCCGCGTGCGCCGTCCCCAACAACGCAAGTCAACCCCGGCCTCGTGAAACGACGGCCGCGACCACCCCAGGAGGTGCGCACATGACCCTGTCCATGATCCTTATCGGAATCCTGCCCTCTGTCTTCTTCGGCGTCGCCACGACGCTGATGGGAAAGACCGGCGGATCAGACCGCCAGCGAGTCATGGGCGCCGTCCTCGGCGGCCTGCTCATGGCCGCCGTCGCCACCCCCTTCCTGCACCCCGCGTGGACGCCGCTGAACCTGGGCGTCTCCTTCCTGACCGGCCTGCTCCTCGGCGTCGGCGTGTGCGATCAGCTGCGTTCTTACTCCGTCCTGGGCATGAGCCGCACGATGCCCCTGTCCACCGGCGGCCAGCTGGTCCTCATGTCCCTGGCGGGCATCGCGATCTTCGGTGAGTGGCTCCACGGCGGCGCGCTGCCCTACGGCCTCGCCGCCATCGCCGTCCTCATTGTCGGCATCTGGTTCCTGTCGCGCTCCGAGTCCGGCTCCGACGCTGCTTCCCTCGACTGGAAGCGCGGCGCCGTCCTGCTGACCACCTCCACGCTGGGCCTCGTCGCCTTCCCGCTCATCATCAAGTTCTTTGAGATTCAGCCCGCCGAGTTCCTCCTGCCCCAGGCGGTTGGCTACACCGTCTACTGCGCGATCTTCTTCGCGATCCAGGGTCGCGGAGGCGTCGACCCCGAGGACTCGCTGCGCCACCGCCGCATGATCCCCTCGATCTTCAACGGCGTCCTGTGGGGTACCGCCATCCTGCTGCTCCAGCTCAACTCCAACAAACTGGGCGCGGGCACGGGCTTCACCCTCTCGCAGCTGGGAATCCTCATCTCCACGCCGCTGGGCATTCTGTGGCTCCACGAGACGCGCTCGCGCAAGGAACTGCGCTGGACCATCATCGGCGTCGCCCTCGTTATCGTGGGCGCGGTCCTGGCGGGAGTCGCCAAGACACTCGACGTCGCCTGACCAGCGCGACGGCGCCGTCGTCGCGCAAGTGCCCGCCCGGGGAGTGCGCGCTGTGACACAATATGGCCCATGTTCACGATTGATGGAGCTGCCCTGTCCTTCGCCGACGCGCGGGAACTGGAGAAAAAGTGCGTTGACCAGGCGGTGTCCGAGGGCGATCCGGACCGCTACATGCTCGATGTCGCGGGCGAGGTCGCGGCCGCGGTCGTGCGCTACGCAGACCTGCCCGTGAGCTGGAACGGCGAGGACACCGATCCCAACGCGGATGCTGAGGAAAGCGGCGACGATGACGGGGTCGACTGGATCGCTAGCCGAGTCACCGCCTTCGTTGGAGGCGGAGACAACGGCGGGGACGCCCTCTACGCCTGCGCGATCCTCGCGCGCGGAGGAATCGGGGCGACCGCCTACCTCCTGAAGAAGCGCTGCCATCGCCGCGCCCTCGCCGCCGCCCAGGAAGCGGGCGTGCGCATCGTCGACCTGGACGGCCAGTCGTTGCGCTCCATTGAGAACACGCCCGCGTGGTCCGAAGTGTTCCTCGCGCACGCCTGGATCGACGGCATCGTGGGCACCGGCGCCCATGGCCCGCTCACGGGTGCGCTCGCGGAATCCGTGGAGGTCCTCAACAGGCTCTCCGCCATCAAACCGCGCCCCGTCATCGCGATCGACGTCCCCTCGGGCCTGACCGACGACGACGGCGCGATCACGGGTCCGATCCTGCGCGCCACCCACACGCTTGCCGTCGGCACCTACAAGCGTGCGCAGGTCCTGCCCCCCGCCGTTGAGTTCACCGGGGACATCAGCCTCGTGACGATGGACTGGGATAGCAACGGGATGGGCCGCACCCAGGGCGATGACGGGGTGATCGGCGCGGACGACCTCTACGTCGTCGACGAGGCCTTCTCCGCCCACGAAGTCGTCCCCGTCCCCGCTTTCTCCGACGACAAGTACGCGCGCGGCGTCGTCGGCCTCGTCGCCGGATCCGACACCTACCCGGGCGCGGGCCTCCTCGCGACGCGCGGCGCACTGGCCGCGGGCGTGGGCATGGTGCGCCTGAACTCCACGAGGCGCGTCCAGGACCTCGTGCTCGCCGACCAACCCGGCGTCGTCACCGTCGGCGGGCGCATCCAGTCCGCCCTCATCGGCCCCGGCCTTGACGAGGAGCGCCGCGAGGACGCGCTCGAGCTCGCGCAATTCTGTGGGCAATCGGGCATGCCCCTCGTCATCGACGCGTGGGCACTCGACCTCGTCCCCGAGCTGGCGAGTTCCATCAAGCCCGACGCCACCGTCCTTACCCCTCACTACGGCGAGGCCGCGCGACTCCTGGGACGCCTCGGCACTCCGGTGACGCGGACCGAGGTTGCTGCTTCTCCTCTGCGCTACGCCCGCGCGCTCCACGAGGCGACCGGCTGTCACGTGATTCTCAAAGGGCCCGTCACGATCGTGTACTCCTTCGAATACGTGGACACGGAGGTGCAGGAGGCCTTCCAACGTGCGCTCAACGCCGCGGAGGCGTGGCCCGACGTAGACACGCTGCCGCAGGGTCGTCTCGTGCGCTCTTACATGCCGACTGTGGGCCAGGTGACGACCTCCTGGGCGGGCGTCGCGGGAAACGGGGACGTGCTCGCGGGATTCCTCGCCGGCATCCTCGCGCGACCGCTTGCGGACGCGGAGACAGTGCCCGGTCCGGACGGCAAAGCGCAGGCCGTTACCCCCGCGCGCCTGTCCGCTGCCGTCGCCCTCCATGGGCGCGCAGCCTTGCTCGCGGCCGAGCGCGGCTCGGGGCGTATCCCCATCCAGGCCGCGGACATCGCAGAGGCGATTCCTCTCGCACTCGCAGACTCCGCCCGCTGACTGCGCGGGGGAGGCCCTGTGACGCCGCAGGCCCGGCGTGGACCCGCGACCGTGAGATACTAGGGGAGTGACTGTCACAGACATTCAAAGCGAGGGACGGGGATACCCGTCGTGCGCGGCCGTCGACCTGGCCGCCATCACGCACAACCTCAGCGTCCTGCGGGCCGCTGCCCCGGGAGCGCTCCAGCTCGCCACCGTCAAGGCGAACGCCTACGGGCACGGGCTCGTTCCCGTCGCGCTCGCGGCCCTCGACGGTGGTGCCGACTGGCTGGGTGTCGCCCAGCTGGCCGAGGCCTTCACGCTGCGCCGAGGCCTCGACGAGGCCGGGGTGCCCCGAGCCGACGCGCCTCTCCTCGCGTGGATTTCCACCTCTTCCTCAGACTTCGCGGCCGCCATCGAGGCCGATATCGACGTGTCTGTGTCGTGGACCTGGGTTCTCGCGGATATCTGTGCCGCCGCCCGAGAGGTTGGCCGCCCCGCGCGCGTCCACGTCAAGATCGACACCGGCATGTCCCGCGCGGGTTCCACCCTTGCCGACCTGCCGGCCCTGGCCTCGGCCCTGCGGATGGCCACCGACGACGGCCTCGTCGATGTCGTGGGCGCGTGGAGCCACATGTCCCGCGCCGACGACCCCAGCGAGGCGGGAAACGCCTCGACCGCGAGCCACGTGCGCATCTTCGAAGAGGGTCTGGCAATCCTTGCCGACGCGGGCATCACGCCGCGCATCCGGCACCTGGCCGCAACCTCGGGCATCCTGTGGCACCCTGAGGCCCACTACGACATGGTCCGCGCCGGCATCGGCCTGTACGGGCTGAGTCCCGACCCCGCGGTGGCCACGTCTGAGCAGCTCGGCCTCGTCCCCGCCCTCGAGCTGCGCGCGCCCCTCACCTCCGTCAAGGTCATCGAAGAGGGGACCCCCGTCTCGTACGGCGGAACCTGGGTCGCGCCCACGCGCCGATGGATCGGCCTCGTTCCCCTCGGCTACGGCGACGGTATCTTGCGCGCTGCCTCCAACAAGGCGCGCGTCGTCGTCCACACCGCCTCCGGCCCCCTCAACGCGCCCCTCATCGGACGCGTGTGCATGGACCAGTTCATGGTTGACTTGGGCCCTGCACAGGCAAGCCCCGGAACGCCGACCGCACGCAGCGGGGATGCCCCTGCTGCCCCCGGCGACATCGCCATCCTGTTCGGCTCGGGAGCAGGCGGTGAGGCCCTGGCCGACGACTGGGCCGAAGCCGCGTCTACGATCAACTACGAAATCGTCACCCACCTGGGTACCCACATCCCCCGCACCTACCGGGGGCACGCAGCGCTCGCGCAGGAGAGGAACACGCATGAGTGAGACCATCACCGCCACGTTCGAGGTAGCAACCCGTGACGCAGACCAGACGCGGGCGCTCGGCGAAGATCTCGGTCGCATCCTGGCGGCCGGTGACCTCCTCATGCTCTCGGGCGGACTCGGAGCGGGCAAGACCACCCTCACCCAGGGAATCGGCGTCGGCATGGGCGTGCGCGGACGCGTTGCCTCCCCGACCTTCATCGTCGCCCGCGTGCACCCCTCGCTCCACGGCGGTCCGGACCTTATCCACGCAGACGCCTACCGCATCACGGACCTCAGTGACCTGGAGACCCTCGACCTGGACTCTTCCCTTGACGAGGCCGTCACCGTCGTCGAGTGGGGCGAAGGCAAGACCGAGGCCATGAGCGCTGAGCGCCTCTCCATCGAGGTGCGCCGCGCGTCGGGTGGCGAGGCCGACCACGATGGCGATGTCATCGACCTGGAGCACATGGATGACGGTCGTAGGCGCATCATCCTGCGCGCCTACGGTCACCGATGGGACGGTCTGCTCGACGGCGTCGTCGCTGCCCACGGCGGCACACGCATCGACGAGGCCGACGCCGACGAGTAGGATCACACCGTGCGAGAGATAGCCCTGGACACCCAAGCAGCCACCACCGTCGCCATCGTCGATGACGGCCGCGTCATTGCCCGCGCCCACAACGATTCCGGGCGCCACCACGCCGAATCGATCACCCCGCTCGTGCGTGAGGCCCTCGAGGCCGCCGGCCTGCCCGCGCAGCTCGCGGATGCTGGCATTGACCGAGTCCTCGTGGGTACCGGCCCTGCACCCTTCACCGGACTGCGTGCCGGCCTCGTCTCAGCCCGCGTTCTTGCCGCCGTCGCGGGCGTGCCCGCCTACGGTGTGTCCGCGCTCGACGTCATCGCCCGCCAGGGCCTCGACCTCCTGGCCCCCGACGCTCGCGTCTACGCGATTGCCGACGCGCGCCGCCGCGAACTCTACTGGGGTTCCTACCTGGCCGCCGGTCCCGACGATGTGACTCTCGAAGGGCGTCTTGAGGTGGGGGACGTGTCTACACTGCTGGGCGCTATGCGCGCCGCCCCCGGCCTCGTCGTCGCTGGAGCCCCGATTCCCGCGCACAGTGCCGACGCGCTCGCGCACGCGGACATCGGCCCCCAGGTGAGCCTCGATCCCGCCGTTATGAGCCGTATCGTCGCCACGCGCCTATCGCGCGGCGAGGAGGACCGCCTGCACACCGATCCCCTCTACCTGCGTCGCCCCGACATTCAGGGTCAGCCCACCGCGCGCCTGTGAATGCTACGCTGCGCGCCGCAGGGCCGGGCGACCTCGAACTCTTCGCCGCCCTCGAGGCCGAGGTGTTCTCCGAGGACCCCTGGACCCCCTACATGATCGCCGAGGAGCTCTCTTCCCCGGCCTCGCGGTACTGGATCGCCACGGATGACTCCGGAGACGTCGTCGGATACGGCGGCGCCAAGGTAGGTGGAGATCAGGCCGACGTCATGACGATCGGCGTGCGCGCCCACGCCCGCGGACGAGGCATCGGAGCGACGATTCTCGACGCCCTCCTGGCATGGTCCCGCGAGGCCGGAGCACGCGAGATCTTCCTCGATGTGCGACCCTCGAACGAGAGTGCCATCCACCTGTACGAGACACGGGGATTCGTCGAAATTGGCCGCCGACCGCGCTACTTTCGCAACCCCGTCGAAGAGGCCGTCGAGATGAGGGCTTCCCTCATCTGAGGCAGTGCGACGACCGCCACCAAATAGGTATGGTCGGTGTATCAAAAATCGTGTCATTCGAGCCCCGTTGACGGGACCATTGGTCCCACATGTTTCCCTTGCGGCTGCGGGCATGAGAGGTCTCAATAGCCGCGGAAAATAGCGGAAAATGACAGCATGTCGCCACGCGGCGCGCGGGGCGTCGTGCCATGGTCCTACGAAGCGGACGAAAAGCGTCGATATGCTCATGCCATGGCCACTCAAAATGTCGCAACGAAGAAGCGCCGCGCGTGGACCACCAGCGTCTTTATTAAGCAGCTGATGGCCGTCTCGGGCTTCGTTTTCGTTTTCTTCTTGCTGTTCCACTCCTACGGCAACCTCAAGATGTTCCTGGGCGCGGAGGTCTACAACGACTACGCGCACTGGCTGCATGAAGAGGCTTTCGTGCCGATCTTCCCGCACGGCGGATTCATCTGGGTCTTCCGCGCCGCCATGGCGCTGATGCTCATCATCCACCTGTGGGCCGCCGCCTACACGTGGAAGCGTTCGCGTCGCGCTCGCTCCACGCGCTACGTCGTGAAGAAGTCCGCTTCGGCCTCCTACGCGGCTCGCACCATGCGTATGAGCGGTGTCCTCATCCTGCTGATCCTGATCTTCCACATCGCTCACTTCACCACCGTGAGCCTGCCCGCGAAGCTCGCGAACTTCGGCGCTGACGTCACCACGCCCTACGCCCGCATGGTCGCCTCTTTCCAGTCGCCGGTCCTCGTGATCCTGTACGCCGTGTTCGTCGGCTGCGCCTGCATCCACGTCTCCCACGGCTTCTGGTCCATGTTCCAGTCGCTCGGTTGGGTGCGTAACGCGACCCGCAAGCCCCTGGTTCTCCTCTCGGGCGTGGTCGGTCTGATCATCTTCGTGATGTTCATGGCCCCGCCCGTCGCCATCGTCACCGGCTTGATCCACTGAGGAAGGGCACGCAATCATGACCGATACACTCATCCACGGCCTCTACCGTGAAGGCGAGAAGATCGCCGACACGAAGGCTCCCCACGACGTCCCGATCGCTCAGCGCTGGGAACAGCGTAAGTTCAGCGCCGCGCTCGTCAACCCCGCCAACCGCCGCAAGCTGCGCGTCATCATCGTCGGCTCCGGCCTCGCGGGCGGCGCTGCCGCCGCCTCGCTCGGCGAAATGGGCTACAACGTCGACTGCTTCTTCTACCAGGACTCCGCCCGCCGCGCGCACTCCATCGCCGCGCAGGGTGGTATCAACGCCGCGAAGAACTACCGCAACGACAACGACTCCGTCTACCGTCTCTTCTACGACACGGTCAAGGGCGGCGACTACCGCGCCCGCGAGGACAACGTCTACCGCCTCGCCGAGGTCAGCGCCAACATCATCGACCAGTGCGTCGCGCAGGGCGTCCCCTTCGCCCGCGAGTACGGCGGCCTCCTCGACAACCGCTCCTTCGGTGGCGTGCAGGTGTCCCGTACGTTCTACGCGCGTGGCCAGACGGGTCAGCAGCTGCTGATCGGCGCCTACCAGGCGCTCGAGCGTCAGGTCGCAGCGGGTACCGTCACCGAGCACTCACGTCACGAGATGGTCGAGCTCATCGTCGACGAGGGCAAGGCCCGCGGCATCGTCGCCCGCGACATGTCCACCGGCAAGCTCGAGACCTTTATCGCCGACGCGGTCGTCCTCGCCACCGGCGGCTACGGCAACGTGTTCTTCCTGTCCACCAACGCGATGGGCTGCAACGCGACCGCCATCTGGCGTGCGTACCGCAAGGGCGCCTACTTCGGCAACCCCTGCTTCACGCAGATCCACCCCACGTGCATCCCCCAGCACGGCGACCAGCAGTCGAAGCTGACCCTCATGTCGGAGTCGCTGCGTAACGACGGCCGCATCTGGGTTCCCAAGCGCGCTGAGGACTGTGAGAAGGACCCGCGTCAGATCCCCGAAGAGGATCGCGACTACTACCTGGAGCGCATCTACCCCTCCTTCGGTAACCTCGTGCCCCGCGACATCGCGTCGCGTCAGGCCAAGAACATGTGTGACGAGGGCCGCGGCGTCGGCCCGAAGATCGACGGTGTCGCCCGCGGCGTCTACCTCGACTTCTCCGACGCGATCAACCGTATGGGTCTGGCCGCCGTGTCCGCCAAGTACGGCAACCTCTTCGACATGTACGAGCGCATCACGGGCGACAACCCCTACGAGGTGCCGATGCGCATCTACCCGGCCGTCCACTACACCATGGGTGGCCTGTGGGTTGACTACGACCTCGAGTCGAACCTGCCCGGTCTGTACGTGGCCGGCGAGGCGAACTTCTCCGACCACGGCGCGAACCGCCTGGGTGCCTCGGCGCTCATGCAGGGCCTGTCGGACGGCTACTTCGTCCTGCCCAACACGATCAACGACTACCTGGCGCACTGCTTCCACCTGCCCAAGCTGGACGAGAACTCGCCCTCGGTGAAGGAAGCTCTCGAGTCGGCTCAGGGCCGTATCGACACCCTCATGTCGATCAACGGCACCCGCTCCGTGGACTCGTTCCACAAGGAACTGGGCAAGATCATGTGGGAATACTGCGGCATGGAGCGCACCGAGGAAGGCCTCAAGAAGGCCATCGGTTTGATCCGCGAGCTGCGCGCCGACTACTGGAAGAACGTTCGCGTTCCCGGCAAGTCGATCGGTGAACTCAACCAGTCCCTCGAGAAGGCCGGCCGCGTCGCCGACTTCATGGAGCTGGGCGAGCTCATGTGCATCGACGCGCTGCACCGCGAAGAGTCGTGTGGCGGCCACTTCCGTGCGGAGTCCCAGACTCCCGAGGGTGAGGCCCTGCGTCACGACGACAAGTTCCTGTACGTGGCGGCTTGGGAATACGCTGGCGAAGGCGAGCCCCCGATCCTCCACAAGGAAGACCTGATTTACAACGACATCGAGCTGAAGCAGCGGAGCTACAAGTGAACCTGACACTGAGGATCTGGCGCCAAAACGGTCCCGAAGACAAGGGCGCAATTCATGAATACCAGGTGAAGGGAATCTCGGAAGAGTCCTCGTTCCTGGAGATGCTCGACGTCCTGAACGAAGAGCTCTTCGCACGCGGCGAGGAACCCATCGCCTTCGACTCCGACTGCCGCGAGGGCATCTGCGGTCAGTGTGGCATCGTCATCAACGGTATCGCTCACGGCCCGGAGGTCACCACGACCTGCCAGCTGCACATGCGTTCCTTCAACGATGGCGACGTCATCACGATCGAGCCGTGGCGCGCATCGGGCTTCCCGATCATCAAGGACCTCGTGGTCAACCGCAGCGCCCTGGATCGCATCATCCAGGCCGGCGGCTACATCTCCGTGAACACGGGTGCAGCCCCCGACGCGCACGCGACCCCGGTCCCGAAGCAGGACGCGGATCGCGCGTTCGAGGCTGCCGCGTGCATCGGCTGTGGTGCGTGCGTGGCTGCCTGCCCGAACGCATCCGCGATGCTCTTCACCTCTGCGAAGGTCACGCACCTCGGCCTGCTCCCGCAGGGCAAGCCCGAGAACTACAAGCGTGTCGTCAACATGCTCAATCAGATGGACGAGGAGGGCTTCGGCTCTTGCTCGAACATCGGCGAGTGCGCTGAGGTCTGCCCCAAGCAGATCCCGCTCGACGTGATCGCAAACCTCAACCGCCAGCTCGGCAAGGCCGCCTTCAAGGGCGTCTGATTCGACTGGAGTGGCCTGTTGGGAGGGCCCGGCGCGAAAGCGTCGGGCCCTCCCGCGTGTGCGATGCACAGGCGTGAGGGCTCGACGGCGAGACACGGTGCGTCGACACGGTGAGGCAGCTGCGGTGGAGGGGGACAAAAAGCCCATCCCCGTGGGCTGTGCGGCGTATCATGAAAGCATCATCGGCTCAGAGAGGAGTTCTGCCATGCAATTCGATGAGAGCGGCCCGAACACGCACACGCGGCGCTACTGGGTCAGCGCGACGATTGGAATCGGCGCGATGCTTGTCTTTGCGATCCTGTCGGTCATTCTGCTCCTGGGAGTCCTCTTCGGATCGCCGTCTATCAAGCCTATTGCCGACTCGCTCTTCCCATGGTCGCTGCTGGTGCTGGTGGTAGCCGGAGCAGCAATGTTCGTTGCAAACTTGCGCCCCCACACGCAGGTAGACGCCGACTCCTGAGGATTCGCGCTCGAATCCGCCTGCGCACGCGGCGGCAGAGTTGAGCGCGGCTTAAACTAGGGGACGTGAGTGAACCCCTGGTCCTTGGTATTGAGTCAACCTGCGACGAGACCGGCGTCGGCCTCGTGCGTGGAACGCAGCTGCTGGTCGACCGCACGGCCACGTCGATGGATGAGTATGCCCGCTACGGCGGCATCATTCCCGAGATCGCGTCGCGCGCCCACCTGGAGTCTTTCCTGCCGACGCTCAATGCGGCGCTGGACGAAGCGGGTGTGACCCTCGCCGACGTGGACGCGATTGCGGTCGCGGCAGGACCCGGCCTTGTTGGATCGCTGACCGTCGGTATCTGCGCGGCGAAGGCCCTGGCCTCGTCCCTGGGCAAGCCCCTGTACGGCGTCAACCATGTGATTGGTCACCTGGCCGTCGATAAGCTCGCCGACGGGCCGCTTCCGGAGCACTTCATCGGCCTGGTTGTCTCCGGTGGCCACTCGAACATCCTCGAAATCCGCAACATCGCGACCGACGTCGTCGAGCTGGGTGGAACCCTGGATGACGCCGCGGGCGAGGCCTTCGACAAGGTCGGGCGCCTCCTCGACCTGCCCTACCCGGGCGGCCCACACGTCGATCGGCTGTCCCAGCAGGGTGATCGTGAGGCGATTCGTTTCCCGCGTGGCCTGGCTGCTGGCAAGGACAAGGAACGCCACAAGTACGACTTCTCGTTCTCGGGCCTCAAGACCGCCGTTGCCCGCTATATCGAGGGCGCTACTTCCCGAGGTGAGGTCGTCAGCAAGGAGAACGTCTGCGCGGCGTTCTCCGAGGCCGTGAACGACTCTCTGACGGCTAAGGCCGTCCGTGCGGCACTGGACACCGGCTGCGACACGATCGTCGTCGGCGGCGGTTTTTCCGCGAACTCGCGGCTGCGCACCCAGCTCGCGCAGCGCGCCGAGGCCGCGGGTGTCACGGTACGCATGCCTCCGCTGCGTTTCTGCACGGACAACGGCGCCCAGATCGCCGCGATTGGTTCAGAACTGGTCGCGGCAGGACTGCCGCCGTCGGATTGGGACTTCTCTCCGGACTCCGGCATGGAGCTGACGACGACCTACATGCCGCCGCGCGCCTGAGAACGCGGGTCGAGACTAGCGCAGGCCGTCCATGAAGCTCTGCGCGACCGATCCCCACGAGGTGTAGAAGCCGCCCGACATGTTGGCGGCGATGCCGATGAGCATCGCGGCGCTTACCGTGGTGGCCCCGAGTAACGTCAGACGCGCCAGGTATCCGAGTACCCGGAGCACGGGGCGCGGCACAGAGGCGAACAGGTCCGAGTGCTGCGCGCGGTGACGCGCCCGGTGTCGATGGTCGGCCTGATCGCGCTCGTCTTCGTGGCGGCGCAACTGCCAGTGCGGCGCGACAAGCCACGTGAGCACGAGCGAGACGAGTAAGCCGGCAATCAGGAGCCCCAGCGTCAGGTAGCCGTTCGGAGCTGTCGGCGGCACCTCGTGGGTCACGGTGGTCACCGGCACAATGGACGAGCTGGCCTCGGATGACTGAGCGGTGGCCGCCGTCGATGCGGCCCCAACGGCGTGGGCTACCCGATCAGAGGAACCCCACCACGCCAGCATCGTCGGAATGTGGTCGCGCCACAGCGGGCCCGTGTGTCCGCCGGTCGGTGGTACATCCGTCGTCACCGTGTCGGGTTCCTTGACGGCGGAGGCCATTTTGAGGGCGGTGTAGGCGCCGCCAACGGCGTCGTCGCCGGCGGCCATCGCGTAGATGCGCAGCCCATCCGGCGTGCGATTGGCCAGCATGGTCGACAGCGTGTTGTCGGCCAAGTACTGGTCGCCCTGGTTGGTCATCTGCCCCTCGATCTGCGTGTCATAACCGGACAGCGAGGCGGCGGCGCCGTAGGTCTCGGGCGTGCGCAGGGCCGTCCAGATCGCGCAGTAGGCTCCCGCGGAGAAGCCTCCGATCATCCAGGCGTCGCGATTGGACGTCGTATTGGGGAAGTTGTGTCGGATCATCTCGGGGACGTCGTGGGACACCCACGTGTAGACGGCGGGACGTCCCTCGATGTTGGCGCAGTCGTGGGCCTCCTCGTCGACGTTGAGATCAGGGGCGACGACGATTGTGGGGGGAATGATGCCTGCTGCGATGGCCTTGTCGAGTTCCTCTTGAATGCTGAGGTTTTGAAGGATGCCATCGGGGCCGCCAGGGTAGCCGTGGAGCAGCTCGATGACCGCGTAGGTCTTACCGTCAGTGGGGGAGTAACCACTCGGGGTGATGACGAAGACGGGCAGGGTGATCCCGCTCGAGGGGCCGGTCCATGTGGTCTGGAGCATGCCGTCTTCGGTCTTCGTGAAGGTCGCGTCGAGTTCGGATGTGGCGGCGGACTGCGCGTTGATGTTGGCCTCGCCGCCGGACTGGGCGGTCGTGCCGACGACGGACGACAAGGCGAGTTTTGCTAGATCCCCGCTGGTTTTCACGAGGCCGAGCGAGCGGTTGAAAACGAGTGCCCCCGCGGACGCGATAAGGATTGTGGGCACGAGGAGGACGACCGTGCGACCGAGCCACCGCCTCGTGCGTCCCGGGCATCGCGAGGGGGCAGATCGGGCGAGAAGGACCGCCCCCGCCAGCAGAGAGAGGATCGCCAGGACGGCGACCACCACGAGGGTCTTGAGCGAGGTGAGGGGGATGCTTCCCAGGGCGCTCATCGGCGCTCCTTTCCGCCACCATCGGACGAGGCCGTGGCAGCGAGCGCATCCGTGTCGGGGCTGCTCTCCCGGGAAGCAGCTCGCGTCGAGCGCAGGTCTCCGACGCCCTTTGCGGCGAGTTTGGCGAGGCCCCCGGCGACCGAGGCGACGAGCGTGAGGGTCTGCGCGGGGGACACACGGGGCACGTACGCGTGCGAGATGGCCAGTCCGACTGTTGCGAGGGATGACGGATCCGGCACCGCCAGGTACAGGGACTGCGTGCGGGGCTTGAACTTGCGCTTGAACGCGTGCAGCGAGGTGAAGCCGTAGAGCGGCTCCATGATGGCGGCCAGCGCGTCGGTGAGGGGGCCAAAGGCCGAGGTGTCATCGGCAGAGCGCGACAGGGGAGCGCCCGACAGTGACAGGATCTCTAGCCCCTCTTCCTGCGCCGCCAGGGCGGCCTTGCCGATGAGGAACTCGATCGCGGGACGCCACCCGGTAGTGCGCCGACGCATGACATCCAGGGTCAGGCCGACGACTGTTCCGTCGCGGTAGATCGGCAACCACGAGGTCACGGCATGGATCGTCGACTCCTCATCGATGGCGACCAGGATGCGCGTCTCAGGGACTGCAAGCTCTCGAACACTGCCGAGCGTAAAGCTCATCTCAGGCAGGGCCTTGTCGGCGCTCCAGGAATCGGAGATGACGGTGATCTGATCGCGCCAGCCCGCCGGGCACTCCTCCCAGGTAGTCCACACGGCCTCAACGCCCTCGCGGGACGCGTGGTTCATCGCGGTGCGCACGTCCTGGTAGGCCTTGCCCTTGAAAGCGAGGCCGGGCAGGTCCAGCAGCGACTCCTCGGCGACCTGCATGATCGTCCAGCCCTCCTCGCGCGCGGCCTGCGCGAGTTCCTCGTGGACCGAGTAGAGCGCGGGGGTCAGGCCCGAGTCGGATGCGAAGGCTGAGAACAGCGCGATCGCCTCGGAGGCCTTGCCTGGCTCGTACGCCAGGTCCGTGACCGTCAGCGCGACGCCGCCCGACCCGCGATAGGCGACCCCGGCCTCGCCGGTAGGGGACACCCACACCTGGTTGCCCTCCCAGGTCTGCATCCACCCGAGGGTGCCCGCGCCGTGGGCGCGCAGGAGCGGCGTGAGGCTCTCGAGCGGCGAGGACAGCGGGATACGAGGCCGAGCGAGCAGAGCGCTCAGGATGATGGCGAGGGTGCCGACCCAGGCGACGAGTGGCACCCACAGGACGGGCGCCTCGGCGAAGAGGGTCATCGGAACCAGGGACGGCTCGAAGATCGAAGCCGTCGCCGTGGGGAGCAGCGCGAGGGTGTAGTCGTGGAGGATCTGCAGGGGAGTCGCATAGTCGGTGACGGTCAGGTCGTCGCCGGAATTGAGGGCCTCGAGGGGGATGAACGAGTCTTTCGTGAGGAACCCGAGGACGAGGACCGCGCCCGCGCAGCCGACCATGAGGAGCAGCCAGCGCCGCACCAGGGTCGAGGTCGTGGAGGGCTCCGCGTGAATCGTGAAGGAACGGCGCACCCACCACGTGATGACGCACAGGGCGGCGTTAAGGATCACCGGAACGAGGAGGAGCGAGGCCGTGGTGACGAGCTCGGGCCTGGCCATCCCGTTCTCGTCGGTGCCCTGGGCGAGAGCGACACCCGTCGCCGCGACCGTTGACAGACCGAGGACCAGCTGGAGGATAAGAGTGCCGAAGTAGGCGGCGCGCCTGCCCTTGCGCAGCCCGTAGGCGAAGATCAATTGAAGAGTGATGGGGGCCAGGCACAGCAGAGTCGTGATGACGCCGGTGCGGCCCTCGAGCCACCACGCGGGGCCCAGCGACCAGCGCATCTGCGCGAGTGGTCCCTCGGGGGCCGAGGAGACGACGGTCAGCGCGGCAGCGCAGGCCCAGCACAGGGCGGCGACGGAGGCGAGCTGGCGTCCGATCGTGATGTCGTTTCCGGACCCGCTGCGCGCCCCGCGAACCCCCGCCAGCCGCGCGGCCACGATGCCCGCGAGGAGGGCCCACACGCGCGCATACGAGATCGCCGATCCGAGGATAGCCGCCGACAGGAGGAGGATTCCGATGAGGAGGAAATGGGCGCGCCAACGCCAGTGAGAGGCCAGCGACTGCGCTGCGGCGCCCACGAGGGCGACGAGGATGAGGCTTGTACCCCACAGGCTGCCCTCGTCGATCGTTTGCCCCCACATGGAGAACACCTTGGTGAGCAGCGGGAGCGTCAACCAGGTGGCTGCGACACCGACGATCTGTCCCGCGGCCGCAGCGGCTACCCACGCGCGTGTACCGAGGTGCCTCTCGGCGGCGCCGCCCGCAATGATCATAGTGGCGATGCCAAGCACGGCTGTGGCGATGAAATTGCCGGGAACCGCGCCGACGGAGGAGAGAATCGACCACCAGTGAGGGCTGGACGGGTCGGCCTCGAGGGCCGTGAATTGATCGCGCCACACCCAGTAGGTCGCCGACACGATCGTCAGGGCGACCGTAAGGACGGCGGTAGCCGGGCACCGTGACAGCCAGCGGATGGTGAGGCGTGTCAGCGAGGAGAGGAGAAGCCAGATGGTCTGGAGGGTCGTCCCGATGGGGGACATGATCCTGACGAGCGTCGATGGTGCGCCGCCGGTATCGGGTGTCTGTGTTGCTTCCTGTACCACGGGCGAGTGTCCTCTCAGCGTCAGTTTCGAGCCACCTCAAGGATACGGCGGCGTTCTGAGAGTCGCCTGAATGCTATCTGTGAGTGTGTGGTGGTGACGACAGTGCCCCGCGCCGGTGAAGACGCGGGGCAACGGTTTAAAAGCGTCAGACGTTCAGGGTCGCGAACTCGGCGAGAGCCAGGGGGCGCCCCGCGCTCATCTCCGCGCGCATGAGGTCCACCACCGCGTCGAGGCCCTGGCCGGGTCGCGCGGCTGCCGCGACGGCCCGCTGGCGCTCGTAGGAGGCACCGATCGTCAGGATCGTCTCCAGGCCTGCGAACTCGCGCGCGCAGTTCAGGTCGGCGGCCACGGGAGCCAGCTCTTCCTTCAGTCGCGCGATGCCGTCGCGCGCGCTCTCGGTGGCGCCGTCACGAGACACGATCAGCGTCGCGTCCATGCCGTAGCGCGCCGAGCGCCACTTGTTCTCGGCGACGAACCAATCCGGCAGGGAGGGAAGGGGCTCGCCCGCGTCGTACAGGCGCGAGAAGTGCTCGACGAGGACGTGGGTGAAGGCCGCGAAGGTGGCGACCTCGGTCGCGTTCGTCGCAGCGTCGTACACGCGGTTCTCGATCGTGCCGAAGGCAGGCGAGGGGCGGATGTCCCAGCGGACCTCGTCGAAGCCCTCGATGACGCCTGTGCGGACCATGTCGTCCGTGTAGGCCTCGAGATCCTCCCACGCCGAGAACTGACGTGGGATCCCAGCGGTGGGCAGCTGCTGGAAGACCATCGCGCGGTTGGACGCATAGCCGGTGTCCTCGCCCGCCCAGAAGGGGGAGGAAGCAGAGATGGCCTGCAGGTGGCCCAGGTGAGCGGTGAGAGCTGCCTGGATCGGGAGGATCTTCGCGCGATCCTCGACGCCGACGTGCACGTGGACGCCGTACAGGAGCATCTGGTGCCCCCAGTAGGCGGTGCGCTCCACCAGCTGCGCGTAGCGCTCGGAATCGGTGACGCGCTGGCGGCCCGGGCGCGCGAAGGGGTGTGTGCCGGCGGTGGCCAGGTCAATGCGCAGGTCCGAGGCCAGGGGCCTCAGGTAGTCGACGCAGTCTGTCAGGTCGGCCATGCACTCGGCGACGGTCGCGCGCGGCTTGGACACGACCTCGATCGTGTTCAGCAGCATCTCGCGGTGGACGCCCGGGTAGAGCTTGCCGTCGGTCGTGGCGCGGTCGATGATCGCGTCCGCGCTCTGGCGCAGGTCGTGGGAGTCGCGGTCAACGAGCTGGAGCTCCCACTCGACACCGATCGTGGAACGCTGGGAGGAACCGAAGGGCAAAGACATGTCGATCCTTTCGCTGGCTTCCTCCATTGTGGCAGGGCAGCGAGCGGTGTCGGCGGAGAGCTTCCTTACAGGTTTTTAGCCAACCGTCGGCAGATGATCGCGCGATGGCGCCCGTCCACGCGCGTCGCGATGATGGTCAGCTGCTCGTCGCCTCCGCCCAGTTTCAACGATTTACGCAGGTCGTCGGGGCTGATGTCCGCTCCGCGCTTCTTGATCTCGACGCTGCCCGCGTCTCGGGCGCGCAGCTCGGCGGAAATCGCCTTTGCCCGCAGGTTGGTCACCGCGAGGACCTCGAAGCGGTCGTAGAAGGGGGAATCGGGCAGGTCATCCCCCGTCAGGTAGGCGATCTTCTCGGACACGATGCCCGCGCCGACCTCGTCCGCGAGGCGTCCCAGGAGACCCGATCGGATGACCGCGCTGTCGGGCTCGGCGATTATCGCACCCAGGGGCGCGACCTCCACGCGAGGCGCGGGAGCGTTGGGCGCGTACCCCTCGGGTGTGGAGAGCGAATGGGCGGCCCCGGCCTCGTCCAAGAGGAGGCACGAGCGCCCGCGACCCTCGGGGGACAGCGCGGGGGACCAGAGGGAGGCCTCGACAAGGTCGCCGCCCACGCTTACCCACTGCGCGTGCCAGGAGGAGGGGATGTGCTCGTACGCGATGCCCGGCGCCACCTTGATGCCGACACGGTCGATCGTGGAGGCCCAGCCGAGGGCGAGCGAGAGGGGAGGGGACCACTGCTCCGGGTCCGTGATGCGCGCCGACCCGCGCGAGGCTCCCGTGCGACGGGCCGGGTCGGCGAAGATCGCGTCGACGCCCTCGGCGGCCAGCTCGTCCATGTCGAGGTCCGTGACGTCCCCCAGGCGCACCTCCGCCCCCTCGAAGGCTCGCAGGTTCGCGGCCACGGCGCCGGCGGTATCGGGATCGATGTCGACCGCCAGCACGTTCATGCCCAGGCCAGCGATCGCCATGGCGTCCGACCCGATGCCGCAGCCCAGGTCGGCGACGCGTGTCGCGCCGCAATCCCTGAATCGTTGGGCGTGGCGGGCTGCCACGACGAGGCGCGTCGCCTGCTCGAGGCCGTCGCGCGTGAACACCATGTGGGAGGCAAACGGGCCAAATTTTGAGCGCGCTGCCTGGCGCAGGGCCAGCTGGGTGAGGACTGCGACCACGAGGTCTGCGTCGAGGCCGGAGGTACGCAGGGCGGATCCGAGCTCGGGCAGCGGGATGGGGTTGGTGGCCTGCTTCGCTTGCAGGGACTCCAGCAGCTCCCAGCCGGGGGAGGACAGAATGGGGGTCAGGGCGCTCACCCGCTCATTGTCCCATCTCTTCAGGGACGAGGCCGTGCAGGGCCTGCGGTGCGAGGCGCGGGCGGTGTCTCGCCCAGGGTGAACGCGCCTGGCACTCAGCTTGCCCGAGTGCCAGGACCGCGCCTACACTCGTGGAGGAAGCGCGGGAACACCCGCGACCGGTCCTGCACCTGACCCCCGCGACGGCAGGGAAAGGACGAGCACCTTCGTGACAAAGAAGAAAGGGAGCGACAATGTCGATCTCCATCAAGCCCCTCGAGGACCGCATCGTCATCCGCCAGGTTGAGGCCGAGCAGACCACCGCCTCCGGCCTGGTCATTCCGGACACCGCCAAGGAGAAGCCGCAGGAAGGCGAAGTTATCGCCGTGGGCCCCGGCCGCGTGGACGACAACGGTAACCGTATCCCCGTCGACGTCAAGGTCGGCGACGTCGTCATCTACTCGCGCTACGGCGGCACCGAGGTCAAGTACGACGGCCAGGAGTTCCAGATCCTGTCCTCGCGTGACGTGCTGGCGGTCGTGGAGCGCTGAGCGCTTCGCACACTGAAAGCTACAGGGGCGGCCCGGAAGGAATCCTTCCGGGCCGCCCCTTTTGTTCATCTCTCCCGCGCCGAGCATCCTTGCGGCGCGGCTCCTCGCGTCAGGACGCGGACTGCGCCGCCTGGTCGAGGATGGTGTTGCGGATGTAGGCGGCGTCGTGGTAGCCGCTGACGTACGCCTTGTTGATGAACATGGCGGGCGTGCCGGTGATGCCGTTTTGGTGAGCGCGCTCCTTGGCGGCCTTGACCTTGGTGGCGGTGTGGTCGGAGAGCATCGTCTCGCGGAACTTATCCAGGTCGGGCACACCCGCCTTCTGTGCGAAGTCGACGAGGGCCTGCTCGGAGTACTGGGGGTGACCGGTTGGGTCGGCCGCTGCGTACACCACGTCGTGGAACTCCCAGAACTTACCCTGCTCGCCCGCAGCGATACCCGCCTGGGCTGCCAGGGGAGAGGTCTCGGTGATCTGAGCCAGGTCGTACCACTCCACGCGCAGGGTTCCATCCGCGACGAGGTCGGCGAGTGCCGGGTCGACGTCCTGGGCGTACTTCGTGCAGTAGGGGCATGCGAAGTCGGAGAAAAGAACCATCGTCACAGGAGCGTTGATGTCGCCCTTCGCCTGTGGGTCGTCGGCCTCGTGACGCACGAACGACTTCATGATCTCCAGGTTGGTCGGGTTCGTCTGGCTGGGAGCGGCGGTCTCCGTGTTCTGCGGCATCTGTGCGGCCGCGGTCGGCGTGGCCGCAGGGGTTGCCTGGCTCGCCGGAGAGGTGGAGGAGAGCTGAACACCCATCCACACGCACGCACCCGCGAGGATCGCGGTGATCGGCGCGGTGACGAAGAACAGGGTCTTGTACAGGTTGGTGGAGGTGTCCTCGGCCTTATTCTGCGTGGCCTTGGTGTCGTTGCTAGTCATGCGAGCTCCCGGAGAGGATGGGCGTTGTGGCGGGCAGTAAAAAGGTGCGGCATCGCGGTGGCGATGCCGCACCGGACAATGGAAATGCCTTAGGAGACGCGGCGTCCGCGTCCGGAGGAGCGGATCTCTTCGCGTCGTTCTTCTTCAGTCATTCCACCCCAGATGCCGTAGGGCTCCTGAGCGGCCAGAGCGTAGGACCGGCACTGCTCGATAACCGGGCAGGTCGCGCAGATCGCCTTGGCGTTTGCCGCGCGGCGACGGCGCGTGGAGCCGCGCTCACCCTCGGGGTGGAAGAACAGCTCGGTGTCCAGGTCTCGGCACGCCGCTTCGTACTGCCATTCCCATGCGTCGATCATGGGTCCGGGCAGACGGGAGACGTCAGTCATTGGGTGCCTCCTTCATGTCTGTCGTGCCGACACTTTCGGCACACGATGTCGGCAAGAATAGACACTTGTGCGGTAGTTATTCAAGGATCTTTCTCGAATTATGAGCCAGTTCTCAGATCGAGCGTGCCCGTGCCGTTAAAACGTGGAGAAATGCATGGCGTGCAGAGTGAACAGATTGTGAATAACTTTTTGAACAACTTGGGTGTGAGTGTCGTATCCCTTCCTGTGGCGTGCGCGCTGCGAACACGCAAGAATCAGAGCAAGGTACGGACGAGGACCGGAGGGAGCGGACATGCCACGAGCCATACTGGCGCAGTCGGCGCACACCGACCGCTCCCGCACCATGTCCTCTGTGTCCGATGAACTGGGAGTATCCCCCTCCACTCTGCGCACGTGGGAACGGCGCTACGGCCTCGGTCCCGCGCAACGCGAAGCCGGTGAGCGACGCCGCTACCAGCCCGAGGACGTTGACCGTCTGCGCGCCATGATCCACCATGTGCGTGCCGGTATGTCTGCCGCCGAGGCCGCCAAGCGCGCCCTCGCAGAAAGTACGCTCCTGCCTCGTCGAGGCCCGGCGAACGCCGCCCAGCTGCGCTCCGTCGCCCTCTCCGACGACTACCATCGCCTCGAAGAAGTGATCGAGGCCGCCGTCGCAAGCCACGGCCTCGTCCACACCTGGTCGCGATTCGTCGAACCGACACTCAAATCCCTGCGCTCCGCTCCGGGCGGCGAGCCCATCGGCAGCGCGCCCGCCCTCATGCTGATCAACGCCTTCCAGCGCGTGTGCCGCTCTGTCTATCAGTCCCGCCCCGCCCGCTCCCTCGTCGGAGGGGACCGCGTCGCACTCATCTCCGACTCGCTCCACGAGACCGCCGCCCAGGTCATCGGCATCGCCCTGGCCTGGTACGGCTGCGACGTGCGCATGCTCTCCAGCGAAAACTACGGCGGCGTCAGCACCACCGAACGCTTCCGCGAGTACGTGCGCGGAGGCGTCCCCGCCCTCACCGTCGTCCTCGGATGCGGTTCCGAGTGCGCGCAAACGGTGGAAAACCTCGTCGCGCGCTACGGAGTGCCCACGATCATGGTGGGAGCGGACGCCCCCGAGATCCTCTCGCCCCAGGTACAGCGCGTGCGCACCAACAGCGCCTGCGTCGAGGAGGCCCTCGCCCTCCTCGCGCCCCAGGCCGACCTGGAGCTCGTCGGCCGCTCCTGACGCCCTTGGCGGCTGACGCGCAATTGTGCCCTCAACTGCGCGCACGCGGCCCCCACCTCCGCCCGCGGAGCCGGACAGGTGATACCGTGAAGGCACGTACCGGCAGGAGAACAGTCATGAACGCCCCCTGGAACAACGAAGATCTGCGCCGCGCTTTTGACGCTGATTTTGACGCGCTCGTCGCCTTCGCTTCCCGGTCGAAGGCGCGGGTCGGTTTCGCCTTCCTGCGCGCCGACGGTCAGGTCGACCTCGGGCGTCCCCTCGACGCGCGCATCAGCGCCCGAATGACCCACGTCTTTGCTCTCGCGCAGATGCGGGGCATTGAGGGCGCCGCGCACCTCGTCAGCCACGGCCTGGCCGCCCTCGCAGGCCCCCTGCGCGCTCCGAATGGCTCCTGGTACGCCGAGGTCGTTCCCACGTCAGAGAACAGCGCCACCCCCGTTCCCCGAGCGGTTTTCTCCCAGCGCGCGCAGTCCGCGATGATCGGTGCGGCCGCCGCTGCCGCCATGGTCGGGCACGAGGAGGCGCGTGACCTCCTCGCTGACCTCGAAGCCGACCAAGATCAGCGCTGGTGGGACCCGTGCGCCGGAGCCGTGCGCGAAGAGATTGATGCCGCGACCGGCGCTCGTTCACCCCTGCGTCGCCTCTCCACCAACCTCGATACCGCGCAGGCCTACCTGGCCGCCTGGGAGGCGACGGGGGAGCGCGTCTGGTTCGACCGTGCGCGCTCGATCCTGCGCCTCGTCGGAGAGATCGCTGCGCGCTGTGCCTTCGCCCTGCCCGACCTCTACGACGAGGAATGGCGCCCCCTGCCCGCCTCCTCCGATCAGGCTCCCGTTGAGCTCATCCGACCCGGAGATACGCTCCCCGGCCTCGGCTTCAAGGCCGCCCGCCTCATCGGGCAGACCTACGCGATCATCACCCACATGGGCGAAAAACCCGGCCCCTGGATGATCGACACCGCGACCGCCCTCTACGACCGCGCCCTCGCCGACGGATGGACGGACGAGGGCGTGGGCGGCATCGTCTACACCCTCGACCCCGCCGGCAGTGTCGCCGCCCCCCAGCGCATGCACTGGGTCGTGTGCGAGGCAGCCAGCGCTGCCCGCGTCCTCGCCGAGGTCGTGGACCCCTCGCGCGCCGCGGACCTCGCCGTCGATTACGCCCGCGCCATCGCCTGGGCCGACTCCCACGCCCGCGCCGGCATGGGCCGCTGGATCCACGAGGTCGCCCCTGACGGCTCCGTCTCCATGCTCGTGTGGGAGGGGCGCCCCGACGCCCTTACCGCCGCCCGTATGCTGGCACGCGGCGCCGCCCCGATCCATCTCACAGTCACCGGAGCGACCGCCGCCCGCTACGCCTCCCAGGCCAGCCGCAGCGCGTCCTCCTGACGGTCCCTGAGGGGCTCCGGCCTCGTCCCACGATGCCCGGCTTCGAGGCGTGCGTGGAAGCGACTACGCGAAAGCACCACCGACCGCCTACAATTGGCCCATGGGAGAACTCGCTACACATGATCCTTTCGGCCTGACCGGCCTCACCTACGACGACGTCCTGCTCCTACCCGAGCTCACGGACGTCGTTCCTTCATCCGTTGACACGAGCAGTCGCCTGACGAAGAACATTTCGCTGCGCATCCCGCTCCTGTCCGCCGCCATGGACACCGTCACCGAGGCGCGCATGGCCATCGCCATGGCCCGCCAGGGCGGCATCGGCATCCTTCACCGCAACCTCTCCATCGAGGAACAGGCCGCGCAGGTCCGCCAGGTCAAGCGCAGCGAATCTGGCATGGTCGAGGACCCGGTGACCGTCGGCCCCGACGCCACCATCGACGAACTCGACAGCCTCTGCGGCCACTACCGCGTCTCCGGCCTGCCCGTCGTGAACGAGGACGGCACCCTCCTGGGCATCATCACGAACCGCGACCTGCGCTTCGTCCCCCAGGACGAGTGGGCTACCCTGCGCGTGCGCGACTGCATGACTCCGCGCGACCAGCTGGTCGTCGGCCAGGTCGGCATCTCCCGCGAACACGCCAAGCACCTGTTGGCCGAGCACCGCGTCGAAAAGCTGCCCATCGTCGACGACAACGACCACCTGACCGGCCTCATCACCGTCAAGGACTTCGTCAAGACCGAGCAGTACCCCAATGCTACGAAGGACTCGCGCGGACGTCTCGTCGTCGGCGCGGCCGTCGGCTACTGGGGCGACACCTGGGAGCGCGCCACCGCGCTGGCCGAGGCCGGTGTGGACGTCCTCGTCGTCGATACCGCGAACGGCGGTGCCCAGCTCGCTCTCGACATGATCCGCCGTATCAAGGCCGATCCGACGTTTGAGGGCATCGACATCATCGGTGGTAACGTCGCCACGACCGAGGGCGCGCAGGCGCTCATCGACGCGGGCGTCGACGCCGTCAAGGTCGGCGTGGGCCCCGGCTCGATCTGCACGACCCGCGTCGTCGCCGGCGTCGGCGTCCCTCAGATCACCGCGATCCACCTGGCCGCCAAGGCCTGCGGCCCCGCCGGCGTCCCGCTCATCGCGGACGGCGGCCTGCAGTACTCGGGCGACATCGGCAAGGCCCTCGTGGCTGGTGCTGACACCGTCATGCTCGGCTCCCTGCTGGCCGGCTGCGAGGAGTCCCCGGGCGAAGTCGTCTTCACCAACGGCAAGCAGTTCAAGCGCTACCGCGGCATGGGCTCGCTCGGAGCAATGAGCTCGCGCGGGCGCAAGTCCTACTCCAAGGACCGCTACTTCCAGGCCGACGTCACCTCCGACGACAAGATCGTCCCCGAGGGCATCGAGGGCCAGGTGCCCTACACCGGTTCCCTTGCCCAGGTCATCTACCAGCTCGTCGGCGGCCTACACCAGACCATGTTCTACCTGGGTGCCTCCACGATCTCCCAGGTCAAGGCCAACGGCCGTTTCGTGCGCATCACGAGCGCGGGCCTGCGCGAGTCGCACCCGCACGACGTGCAGATGACGACGGAAGCGCCGAACTACCACTCCTCTTCGGCGAGGTAATCGCAGACAGAGCATTCGGAATGGGCGGGAGCAGTCGGTGGGCTGCTCCCGCCCGCGCTATCCTAGGGGTGCGAAAACTCACAACAGCGCAAAGGAGCTGCTCACATGCTCATCCTCATCGATCACGCGAACGTCGATTCCATCGCCAAGACCCTGGAATACCTGCCCATCGACGGCGTGACGACCAACCCGACGATCCTGTACCGCGAAGGCAAGGAACCTCTCGAGGTTCTCCACGCCATCAAGCAGCTCCTGCCCGACGGCGCCCAGCTGCACGTCCAGATCGTCTCCCAGCGCGCCGATGACATGGTCGCCGAGGCCCGTGCGCTGCGCGGCGAGATCGGCGGCAACCTCTTCATCAAGCTCCCCGTCACGCGCGAGGGCTTCGCCGCCATCCCGCGCATCGTGCGCGAAGGCATGCAGGTGACCGCGACCGGTATTCACTCCTCCATGCAGGGCTTCATGGCCGCCAAGGCCGGTGCCCGCTACGTCGCCCCCTACGTCAACCGCATGGACAACTACGGTATCGACGGCGTGCGCGTCGCCTCCGAAATCCACCGCACCCTGCGCACCTACGACCTGAAGGCCGACGTCCTGGCCGCGTCCTTCAAGAACTCCGAGCAGGTCCTCGAGCTGGTCCGCCAGGGCGTAGGTGCCATCACTGCCGCCCCCGACGTGCTGGCCGCGCTCATCAAGAACCCGGCAACCGACGCCGCCATCGCTGACCAGAACCGCGACTTCGGCTTCCTCGTGGGCGAGCGCCGCACGTGGCTGGATCTCATCAAGGAAAAGTGAGGCTGTAGCGCCACCAGTGTTCCGGGCACCGTCGGGCCCGCCCGCCCGCTCGCCGTCCGCGCCACGAGCTTCGCTCGGCGCGTCGGCTCGAAGCCCGGCCAGGCCCTGCGGCCCCGCCGGCGCCCTCCACACGGGTGGTGTGTGGTGGCTGGTGTCTGTCCTGCCCTTACCGCGCCCCCGGCGCGGCAGATGTTTATCCGGGCCCTTGCTAGCTGCCTGTCTCAGTGCTATCCGGATAGGTTGTGCGCATCCGGATAGGTTATGCGTATCTGGATAGGTTATTAAGCTATCCGGATGTTGCTTACCTATCCGGATGTTGCTTACCTATCCGGATGTTCGTTACCTATCCGGATGTTCGTTACCTATCCGGATGTTGCTTACCTATCCGGATGTTGCTTACCTATCCGGATGTTCGTTACCTATCCGCGTGTGTGATGGTATCCGTGGGGCCTCGGCTCCCTTTCCCCTGACCGTGCCGCATTTAGGCTTGTTGCTAAGTGGTGTTACACCACTTAGGTGGGTATTACACCACTTCGGAGGTGGTGCAATGCTCCCTAACTGGTGTAATGCTCCCTAACTGGTGCATGACCTGTAGGATTCAGTCGCGAAATTGCCCAGTGGTACTTGTCCTGATTGGGTGGCTGCGTTGTCGGCTCGAAGCCCGGCCAGGCCGCGGCCCCGCCGGCGCCCCAGGAATCTACCGGAACCCCGCCACTGCCTCATACAGGCCTCTCCACACAGCTCATTCGGGCCCGCTGTGCGCGGAGGACATCTCAGGCGCAACGAAAACGGCCGCCGGCCGCCGGCCCCCGCCCGAAGCGTTCTTACTCCTGGTCGTCGCCGCGGCCTCGCGGCGTGATCTGCGGCCATTCGCGATCGATGTTCGCGTCCTTGCCTTGCTTGCGCAGGTACTTCTCGAAGTCCTCAGCCCAATCCTGGTGAGCCTGGAGCTGGTAGTCCATGAGCTCCAGGGCGCTCATGGACGCCAGCTGCGGGTACTTGTCCACCATGCCGGCGAGCACGTCGAGCGTCATGGCCACGTCGACCTCGGCCGTGTGAGCGTCGGGGGAAGCGACCGCCCCGTAGACCGGCGCCATCTCCGTCAGCGTCTTCTTGCCCTTGCGGAAGCGGTCGAGCTTGCGGTCCAACACCAACGGGTCGACGACCAGCATCGGCGCGCCCTCCAGGCGCTCCTCGAAAGACCCCAGGCGGTGGCGGCGCAGCTCCTGGTTGACCAGCGTGATGTCGTAGGTCGCGTTGAAGGCGACGACCGGGTAGCCGCGCAGCCAGTGCTCGACGATGGAGCCGGCCAGCTCGTGGAGGACCTCCTCGATGGGGCGTCCGTCGCGGCGCGCCTGCTCGGTCGTGATGCCGTGGACGGCCGTGGCCTGCTCGGGGATTTCGACGCCCGGGTCGGTCAGCCAGGTGGCCACCTGGTCGGGGGAGCTGACACCGCTGCGGTAGGACGCGCCGTCGATGCGCAGCACCAGCGCGGCGGTGACGAGGCGATCCTTGAGTGCGCGCACGCCCGTCGTCTCGGTGTCAAAACCCATCCACGGGTCATCGATCCAGCTCATGATTGCTCCTAGCCTTGCCGGTGACTCCAGTGTGGCAGAGGGTGGGCACATCTGCGTCCCGGAGGCGGTAGAAGCGGGAAGTAGGCAGTAGAATTGGGTCATGAGCGACGAAGTGGAAATCGGTCGTGGCAAGCGCGGACGCCGCGCCTACACGCTGGACGATATCGCCCTCGTGCCCTCGCGGCGCACCCGTGACCCCGAGGATGTCAACGTCGGCTGGCAGATCGACGCCTACCACGTCGATATCCCCTTGATGGCGGCCCCGATGGACTCGGTGATGAGCCCGGAGACCGCGATCGCTTTCGGCCGCCTCGGCGGCATCGGCGTGCTTGACCTGGACGGCCTGTGGACCCGCTACGAGGACCCCACCCCGATCCTCGACCACATCGCTCACCTGGGCGAGGAGGAGTCGATCGCGACCCTCCAGCGCGTCTACTCCGAGCCGATTAAGCCCTCGCTGATTACCGCGCGCCTCAAGCAGCTGCGCGAGGCCGGCGTGGTCGTCGCCGGCAAGCTCTCGCCCCAGCGCGTGCAGAAGTACTGGCGCGCGGTCGTGGACGCGGGCGTCGACCTGTTCATCATTCGCGGCTCGACGGTGTCCGCCGAGCACGTGTCTTCGCGCCGTGAGCCCCTTAACCTCAAGCGCTTCATCTACGAGCTGGACGTCCCCGTCATCGTGGGCGGCGTCTGCACGGACACGGCGGCCCTGCACCTGATGCGCACGGGTGCGGCGGGTGTCCTCGTCGGCTTTGGTGGGGGAGCGGCCCACTCGACGCGCCAGTCCCTGGGCGTGCACGCGCCCATGGCGACGGCGATTGCGGACGTGGCCGCGGCCCGGCGCGACTACATGGACGAGTCCGGCGGCCGCTACGTGCATGTCATCGCCGACGGCGGCATCGGTCGCAGCGGAGACCTGTCGCGCGCGATCGCGTGCGGCGCGGACGCCGTCATGCTTGGCGCCGCCATCGCCCGTGCGGAGGAGGCTCCGGGGCGCGGCTGGCACTGGGGGTCGGAGGCGACCCACCCGGACATGCCGCGCGGCCAGCGCGTCCACGTTGGCACGACGGGCACGCTCGAGCAGATCCTCTACGGCCCCTCGACGCGCGCGGACGGCTCCTTGAACTTCGTGGGTGCCCTCAAGCGGACCATGGCCTCGACGGGATACTCGGAGGTCAAGGACCTGCAGCGCGCCCAGGTGGTCGTCTCCCCGTACTCGGCGTCCTGAGCTTCGCTTACCCAGTTTGACGAGGCTGGGGAACGCAGCGGGGTTGGGTTGAGTTTGACGAGGCCGGGGTGCCCGCGCGCTCGCGGGTGCACGCCCGCCCGCTTGCACCTTGTATTTTCGGGAATATTCTCAATCGCTTCCGCACGTTTGTGCGTGAGGTTACACTTGTCATAACGCGTGTTGCCGTTGGTAAAGACGCCCGCGGCACGGGGCTCGCCGGCCCCTCACGGTGAGGTGAGGTTGAGAGGACATCCCGATGAAGTGCGGGACACGATCACTAGCTGTACTCGGCGCGCTCGCGCTGTCTGCGATGGGGCTTGTGCCCGCCGCGTGGGCGGCTGATGTGGGCCAATCGGGCGAGGCCAGCCCCGGCCTCGTCGATACGCCGATCCCCGACATCCAGGCCGTGGGCGAGGGGGACGATTCCGCGATGGTGGGGGCCACCGTGACGACTCTCGGCGTCGTGACGGCCGCCTACCCGGCCGCCGAATCTGGGCTGGGCGCGACCCTCGACGGCTACACGATCCAGACCCCCGGATCGGGCGGCGCGTGGGAGCCGGGGCGCACACGCTCCGACGGCCTCTTCATCTACGCGGGCAAGAAGGGCGAGATCCCGGCCCCGGGTACCTGCGTGCGCGTGACCGGCACGGTCGGCGAGTTCCCAGCGACGAGCGCGAAGGACAACCCCCAGAGCCTCACCCAGCTGGCCGCGACCTCCGTCAGCATGGTCGAGGGATGCCAGGCACCGACGCCCATCCCGGCGCCCCGCGTCCCCACCCCCGACGAGGCCGAGGCCCTCGAGTCTATGCTCCTCGCGCCCCAGGGCACGTGGACCATCACCGACAACTACCAGGCGAACCAGTACGGCACCCTGACCCTCACCCCGGGTGAGAGCCCGCTGCGCTCGGCCACGGACGTGGTGGCTCCCGGGCAGGCCGCCCGCGACTACGAGGCCGCCAACGCGGCCCGCGCGATCGCGCTCGACGATGGCACCAACACGAACCTGCAGAAGGGGACTGCCACCGAGGTCGCCTACGCCTACCTGGCGAACGGCTCACCCGCCCGCGTCGGCTACCACGTGGCCTTCACCAAGCCCGTGGTCCTCGAGCCCCGGCACGGGTCCTTCGTATTCCAGCCGACCTCCATGGTCGCCGGGCACCCCGACCGCTCTCCCGTGACCATCACCGGGGAGCGCCCGAGCGCCCCCACGGTCGGTGGCGACACCCGCGTGGCGACGTTCAACGTCCTCAACTACTTTTCCGACCTGGGCGTCGACGAGGTCGGATGCGCGGGCTACCCGGACCGCACGGGCGCCTTCGTGACGGCCAAGAAGTGCAAGGTGCGTGGCGCATTCTCGCGCGAGGCCTTCGCCAACCAGGAGGCCAAGATCGTCTCCGCGATCAACGCTCTGGGGGCCGATGTGGTTGCCCTCGAGGAGATCGAAAATCCCGTCGCCGTAGGGGTTGGGACGGATCGCGATGCGTCCCTCGTGCGCCTCGTCGAGGCCCTCAACAAGGACGCAGGCACCGGAACGTGGGCGTACGTGCCATCGCCCGTGGCCGTGCCCGAGGCCGAGGATGTTATCCGCGTCGCCTTTATCTACAAGCCCGCGACCGTCGCCCCGGTCGGCCCCTCGCTGATCCACGACGACCCGGCGTTTACGGGCCTGGCGCGCCAGCCCCTCGCCCAAGAGTTCGCGCGGGTGAGCGCCGAGAGGGCCGCGCCCGCCTCCTTCGTCGTCGTCGCCAATCACTTCAAGTCCAAGGGATCCGTGCCCGAGGGCGCGCCCACCGGCAACGTTGACAGCGGGGACGGTCAGGGCAACGCGAACGCGATCCGCGTCGCCCAGGCGGGCGCCCTGGCCTCCTTCGCCGCCCGATTCGCGGACAAGCCGACCCTGCTCGTGGGTGACTTCAACTCCTACTCGCAGGAGGACCCGATCAAGGCCCTCGAGGCCGCGGGCTGGGAGCGCGTCTCCGGCGCGGGCGAGGCCTCCTACGTCTACGCGGGACGCTCCGGATCCCTCGACCACGTTTTCGCCAATGCGGCTGCGAAGCCACTCCTCGCGGGCGTCACCAGCTGGGCCGTCAACGCCCAGGAGTCCATCGCCTTCGAATACTCGAGGGCAGGAATGAACGCCCACCTGGCCGTCGAGGCCGACAACCCCTACCGCTCCTCGGACCACAACCCGGAGCTGATTGGCCTCACTTTGCTCGGTGGGGACGCCCCGGCCCCGACGCCGTCCGCCGCCCCCAGCGCGGCCCCATCGCCGAGTGCTGAACCCTCAGCGGCTCCGTCCGCGTCAGCCGCGCCGGTTCCCTCGAGGGCGGCCACGGCCTCGTCCCGTAAGGCGCCCGCGCGCGCTGCCACGGTCAGCGGCCTGGCGCGCACCGGTGCGGACGCCGGCCCGGCAATTGGCATCGGCATTCTCCTCGCCGCAGCGGGCGGCGGACTCATCCTCCTCTCGCGCCGGCTTCGCCGCCGCGGCTGACACCACGAACTCCACACTCACCACGCAGGACGCGGCTTCGGTGCCGCCCCGATGAAAGGAACACACCCATGCACAGACCATGGACTCGACTCGCGCTCGCCTCGGCGGCCGCACTCTCCCTGGCCTCCCTGCCCGCCGCCGCGCTTGCGGCCCCACAGGAGGAAGCCTCACAGAACGAGGCCTCGCCCATCACCCTGGACCTCTACACCCTCACGGACGTGCACGGCCACATCCAGCAGGTCGCCAAGAAGGGCGTCGTGCGCGAGGCCGGGCTGCCCGCGATGAACTGCTATCTGAAGAAGGCGCGCGCGACGAACCCCAACTCCTCGTTCACCCTGCTGGGAGACAACATCGGTGCCTCCCCCTACATTTCTGGGGCGCTCAAGGACAACCCGACCATCGCGGCTCTCAACACGATGGATCCGCTGGCCTCGACGATCGGCAACCACGAGCTGGACATGGGGCAGGCCGTCTTCAAGCAGCGCGTCGATGGATCCAACCCGAGCGAGTTCGTGCGGGCGACCTTCCCCTACCTGGGGGCCAACATCGAGGGCATGGGCACCTACGGGGATGGCACCCCCTACCTGGGGGACTACAAGGTGTGGACGTCGCCCTCGGGCATGAAGGTCGCCTTTATCGGCGCAATTGCGCAGGACGTGCCCTACAAGCTGAGCCCCGGCACGACGGCGGGCCTGACCTTCACGGACCCGATTGCGCGCATCAACTCCCTAGCCGCGGAGCTTAAGAGTAGTGGCAAGGCGGACGTCGTTATTGCCATGCTGGACGACGACGTGAAGAACAACTACACGAAGGTCGGCAAGGACGTCGATGGCCTCATGGGCGGGGACACGCACGTGCCCCTGTCCCTTATACCCATCTC
>ERZ1699259.18-NODE-18-length-97899-cov-11.995490_pt1 | contig 97899 bp, 73 predicted proteins | sample MGYA00581525_ERZ1699259 | MGnify/ENA primary metagenome ERZ1699259 (study PRJEB42319, sample SAMD00040332) | human oral metagenome | material: saliva | host: Homo sapiens | study: EMG produced TPA metagenomics assembly of PRJDB4115 data set (Metgenomic analysis of... | reverse complement strand
TTCTTTTTCGGTGCCTCGACGGGTGCGCCGTATGCGGGCTGTGCGGCGGGTGCCTGCTGGGTGAACTGCGGTTGCTGCGGTGCAGCCGGCTGCGGGGTGTTTTCAGACATGAAAGTCCTCATTTCGTATGTGGTTGGTGAATATCCGGAAGCGCACCACCTGCAGGTGGCGTACCTTTCCCAAGGATACTCTATGTGCTTGAAAGCTCTGACAAGTTGAATTGTCGAGTACTTTGATGGTCTATGGGCTAGATGGCTAAAAAGTTAACTCGGTGCAAGGCTCGGGTGAAGACTGGGCGACCATTCACCGGCAGGTGGTGACGGCGCTCAGGTGAGTAGCCGCTGGCATGCAGAAAGCCCCTGCGCTGAGAGGTAATGAACTGCCTCCCGTTTCTTGGACAACGAAAATTGAAGTCCAAGAAACGGGAGGCTTTTCATGTCTGAACATCTGAGATCAAGGCATGACCATTTGCTTCGGAAACAGGCAGTACAAATGTTTGAGAGGGGATTTGGCTATGGTCTGACCGCCAAAAGGCTTGGCGTGTCTGCCGCGACTGTGAGAGAGTGGCAGAAAATGTACCGCGTAATCGGGAAGGGCGGGCTTCTTGCCATGGGAGTAAAGCGGACCAGATACGACTATGAGACCAAAGTTGCCGCAGCGGCGGCCGTGGTTGATGGTGGAATGAGCAAGCCTGAAGCGATGATGCGTTTCGGTATTGCAAGCGCAACACCGTTGAAGCAATGGTGCAGGCTGTACCGGCAGGGCGGCGCGCAGGCGCTTAAGCCTAAGCCCAAGGGCAGGCCGAAGGGGTCGGTGCGGGCGGTGCCGCCAACGCGTGAGGAGGAACTCGAAGAGCGTGTGCGCAAGCTTGAGGCACAGGTGGCGTACCTAAAAAAATCGATTGCCCTGAAGGCGCAGAAGCGCTCCCAAACCGGGACAAAGCCCTAGTGGTCGCTGAGCTTTCAGGGCATGGACACGCGGTGCGTGATCTCCTCGAAGCTGCTGGCCTTGCCAGGTCGAGCTACTACTACGCACTGGCTCACCCCCAACAGCCAACCAGAGTGCAGCTACGTCCCAAGGTCGCGCAAATCTTTTCACGAACCCCCAACGGGTGCGGTCACAGGCAGGTGGCCATGTGTCTGCGCGCTGAGGAAGGGGAACGCATCGCCGATAAGACGGTCTTGAAGATGATGCGCCAGATGGGGCTGCGTTGCGGTATACGCCGTGAGAGGGCCTACCATAGGTACAACTCTTACAAGGGGGATGTGGGGCAAAGTTTCAAGAACATTATCGGTCGCGACTTCACGGCGACTGGTCCTTGGCAGAAGTTGGGTACCGATGTTACCGAGTTTAAGCTTTCCTTTGGTAAGGCCTATCTCGCTCCGGTTTATGACTTTGCCAGCAAGGAGATTGTTGCCCACTCGATCTCGATGTGCCCTAATCTTGCCCAGCAGCAACAGATGCTTCAGGTACTCATGGATGCCAAGCCTGCAGGGGTTGAACCGATTTTGCATTCGGATATGGGGTGGCAGTATCAGCATGAGACCTATGTCAGAACGCTTGCTGATAATGGTTTTGTCCAGAGCATGTCACGCAAGGGTAACTGCATTGATAACGGTGCCACTGAGCAGGTCTTTGGACACCTTAAGGACGAGTTTTTTCGCGGCCAAGACTGGCAGACCTTTGAGAGTTTCAAAGCCGACCTCGAGGCCTATATCATGCACTGGAATACGGTAAGGCGCCAGGTAAAGCTTAAGGGCCTGACCCCGGTAGAGTACCGGGATCAGGCCCTATTGGAAGCCGTATAGGGGTTACTATTTATAGCGTCCAAGTTTCGGGGCGCAGTTCAGTTCCGGGTGCGGGGGTCTTACTGTATCTGTTTTTCTGCCTCTTTTAGATGCCTCTTTTAGAGGCATGCGTACAGAATGTTCGCGGGGCTTTAGAGCGGGGCTTTAGAGCAGGCCGCCGTCCTTTTCCCAGGCGTCATTGCGTTCGCGGGCGCGGTCCATGGCGTGTGCCGCCTCCTCGTAGGTTTTGAAGGGGCCCCACAGGGAGGTGACGGCGCTCTGCTGGCCGCGTTCAACCTCGCCGGTTTTGAGGTTGTACCAGTACTCTTCGGGGTGCGGGCTGGTGGCTTCGGTCGCGGAGTTCAGGGTCTTTTCGACCGCCGATTCGATAGCTTCGCTCAGGCGGTTCTTGTGGTGGCTCATGGTTCTCCTTCGATGGTGAGGGGTTGGTGTTTCTAGCTTCTCACGCGCATGGGTTCGTGGCAATGAAGCGGGTGGAGCTTCTCACGGCGTTTTCCCCTCCACGGTCTTCCGCCTCTGCCTTCCACTCCGGCTTTCCGCCCGCGTAGTTTTGCCGCTAGCGTGCATGAAATTTTATTCACAATCTGGGAAAAAGGTACGGCTTGTGTATCCGCCACTTTTTTAGCGCCTGAGCAAGGGACACAACCCGCCCACGCCCGGTAAGATGAAACTATGTCTTCAACCAAAACGAATACTTCGCACAATCTTCCCGCAGAGCCCGGTCGAGCACCCGTGGGTTGTCTGACCCCCGGACGCATCACCCCCATGCGCCCGGTCCCCTCGCACATTGTTCGCCCCGAGTACGTGGGTAAGCCCACCGCCAACGAGGGTAACGACTCGAACATGTACACCCCCGAGGAAGTTGAGCGAGTTCGCGCAGCCGGCAAGATTGCGGCAGGCGCCATCGTTGAAGCATCCAAGATTTGCGTACCCGGCACCACCACCGACGAGATTGACGTGCTGGTCCACGAGTACATTTGCGACCACGGCGCGTACCCCTCCACCGTGGATTACCGCGGCTACCCGAAGTCCGTGTGCACCTCCCTGAACGAGGTCATCTGCCACGGTATTCCGGACACCACTGTGCTGGAGGACGGCGACATCCTCAACCTGGACGTCACCGCATACCTGGACGGCATGCACGGCGACACCAACAAGACCCTGCTCATCGGCAACGTGGACGAAGAATCCCGCCTGCTGGTCGAGCGCACCGAGGAGTCCCTCAACCGCGCGATTAAGGCTGTGAAGCCCGGCCGCCAGATTAACGTGATTGGTCGCGTCATTGAGAAGTATGCGGCTCGCTTCGGTTACGGCGTGGTCCGCGACTACACCGGCCACGGTGTGGGTCGTGAGTTCCACTCGGGCCTCATCATCCCCCACTACGATGCGGCACCCGCCTACGACACCGAGATTCGCGAGGGCATGATTTTCACCATCGAGCCCATGCTGACCCTCGGCACCATCGAATGGGACCTGTGGGATGACGACTGGACCGTGGTCACCCGCGACCGCAAGCGCACCGCACAGTTCGAGCACACCCTCGTGGTGACCGCTGACGGCGCGGACATCCTCACCCTCCCCTAAGTTGCCTTAGGCATCTAAGTTTTACGGCAGATTTGCCGGACTATCCATTCAATATCACTCGATACCACAGACATATTCCTCTGCGAGAGCGGAGGGAAGAAAGGGAATCATGGCTAACTACGCTGAGCCCAGCCTCATCAACGACCTGCCCGCCCCCACCCCCAAGGACCTGCAGATTGGTGTGGACATTGGAGGCACCGGCATTAAGGGCGGCATCGTCGACCTGCGCACCGGCAACCTCGTCTCGGATCGTTTCCGCATCGACACCCCCAAGCCCGCAACCCCCGAGGCTGTGGCAGAGGTTGTGCAGCGCGTTGTGAACGAGCTGCAGAGCCGCGACCTGGCACCGGACCCCGACTCTGCTGTCGGCATCGACTTCCCCGCAGTCGTGAAGAACGGCATGGTCTTCTCCGCAGCGAACGTGGACGACTCCTGGATTAACACCGACCTGGAGCAGGTCATGAGCGAGGCACTGGGCGGCCGCACCGTCTACGGCCTCAACGACGCTGACGCAGCCGGTCTGGCTGAGGCAACCTACGGTCAGGGTCGCGACCGCGACGGCCTGATTGCTGTCATCACCCTGGGCACCGGCATCGGTTCCGCGCTGATTAACGACGGCGTGCTGATTCCGAACACCGAGCTGGGCCACCTGGAGATTGACGGCCACAACGCTGAGTCTCAGGCTTCCGCTCGCGCCCGCGAGGTGCACGAGCTGTCCTGGAAGAAGTACGGTAAGCGCCTGTACCGCTACTTCGACCACGTGCAGATGCTCTTCTCCCCCGACCTGTTCATCATCGGCGGCGGCATCTCCAAGAACCCCGAGAAGTTCATGCCGTACTTCGAGGACCACATCCGCACCCCCATGGTCATGGCAACCCTGCGCAACAACGCGGGTATCGTGGGCGCGGCACTGTGGGCTGGCGGCATGCTGAATGAGCGTAAGCGCCGCGGCGAAGCATAAGAGGCTTCCTGCTGTCCGCCTCGGATAGAACTTCACAGATAGAGCTTCACAGATACACGAAGGGACCGCCTTCCGAATCATTCGGAAGGCGGTCCCTTCTGTATACCGCCGCTCATGTTGCGGCAACCGGTTTAGCTAGTTACTGTACTAGCCATTTACTGGGCGATGCGGTCCTCACGCAGACGCGCAATCGCCTCCTCAAAGTCTTCAAGGTTCTCAAAGGCCTGGTACACGCTCGCAAAACGTAGGTAGGCGACCGCGTCCAGCTTCGACAGCGGCTCCAGGATGGTCAGACCCACCTCGTGCGCGTTAATCTCCGCCAGGCCACGGGCACGAATCAGCTCCTCAACCTCCTGGGCGAGCTTCGCCAAATCGTCCTCACCCACGGGGCGGCCCTGGCATGCCTTACGCACGCCGGCGGCAATCTTCGAACGGTCGAAGGGCTCGGTCACGCCGGAACGCTTAATCACCGAAATGGTGGTGGTTTCAACGGTCGTGAAGCGGCGAGCGCAGGAGGTGCACTGGCGGCGGCGGCGAATTGCGGCGCCGTCATCGGTGGTGCGGGAATCCACCACGCGCGAGTCGGTGTGCTTGCAATAGGGGCAGTACATTCGTTTCTCCTTGGCTGGGCGCTAGCGCCCGCGTATACAGCGCTCAAGAATATTTATACCTATTCTACCGTGATATAGAGCGGATACACCGTATGTTGTGAGTGAATATACGCTCAGGGTGGACTCTGCTATGCAGAATCCACCCTGTCATTCCCCTCAGCGGGGGTTGTGCGTTGTTTAGCGTCGAATGCAGCTCGGACCGAAAATCGTCTTGATTTCACCGAAGAGGCTCGGGTTCGGTTCCACGCGCACGCTCGGGTCCAGCAGCACCAGCTGCTCCTTATCGCGGGTGCGCACGAGCATGCGCACATCCGCGGTGCCCTTGTGGTCGCGCAGGGTCTCCTTCAGCTCCTTCAGGTTCGCCTCGGTCACCAGGTACTCGGGTACCACGATGGTGATGGGTGCGGCGCGGCCGTCATCGCTGATTTCCAGGATCTGCAGTTCCTGCGCGCTCATGTTCACACTACCGTCGTCGCGGCGCTGCACGCGGCCACGAATCGAGCAGATGAGGTCGTCCGCCAGGGCGGCGCCCATCGTCTCGTAGGCGCGGGAGAAGAACATGACCGTAATGGTTGCGCCCGAGGGGTCTTCCAGTTCCACGGAGGCGTACTGGTTACCGCTGGACTTGGCGATACGGCGCGAAACGCCGGTGAGCATGCCCGCAAGGGTGACGGTTTCGCCGTCGCGCACGTGCGAGTCTTCACCGATGATGTCGTGCACCGAATGGCTTGCGGCATCCGAGAGCGCACGTTCCAGGCCACGCAATGGGTGGTCCGAAACGTACAGGCCCAGCATGTCACGCTCAAAGTTCAGCTTCTCGCGGCGGTCCCAGTCGGGTACGTCCGGGATGGTCACGGTCAGCTCGTCGCCCAGGGCGTCGTCCATGCCAAGGGAGCCGAAGAGGTCGAACTGGCCCGCCGCCTCCTTGCGCTTGACGGCCACGGCCGCGTCCACTGCCGCCTCGTGAATGAGGGACAGGGAACGGCGCGTGTGGCCCAGGTCGTCGAAAGCACCCGCCTTGATGAGCGACTCGATGGTGCGCTTATTGCACACCTGTAGCGGCACCTTCTTCAGGAAGTCGTTGAAGGACTCGTAGCGGCCCTTCTCCTCGCGGGCGGCAATCATGCCCTCCACAACGTTCGCGCCCACGTTACGAATCGCGCCCATACCGAAGCGGATATCGTCACCAACAGGGGCGAAGGTCAGGGTGGACTCGTTCACGTCCGGGGCGAGCACGGTAATGCCCATGGCGCGGCACTCATTCAGGTACAGTGCGAGCTTGTCTTTGTTATCGCCCACACTGGTCAGCAGCGCCGCCATGTACTCCTGCGGGTAATGCGCCTTCAGGTACGCCGTCCAGTAGGACACCAGACCGTACGCGGCGGTGTGAGCCTTGTTGAACGCGTAGTCAGAGAACGGCAGCAGAATATCCCAGAGCGCCTTAATAGCGCCCTCAGAGTAGCCGTTAGAAATCATGCCGTCGTGGAAGGTAGCGTACTGCTTATCCAGCTCCGCCTTCTTCTTCTTACCCATCGCACGGCGCAGCAAGTCTGCCTCACCCAGAGTGTAGTTCGCGACCTTCTGAGCAATCGCCATAACCTGCTCCTGATACACAATCAGGCCGTAGGTGGTGTCCAGAATGTCCTTGAGCGGCTCTTCCAGCTCGGGGTGAATCGGCTCGATCTCCTGCTTACCGTTCTTACGCAGAGCGTAGTTGGTGTGCGAGTTCGCACCCATCGGGCCAGGACGGTACAGCGCCAACACTGCCGAAATGTGCTCGAACTCCTCGGGCTCCATGAGCTTGAGCAGCGAGCGCATCGGGCCACCATCGAGCTGGAACACGCCGAGGGTGTCGCCACGCGCCAGCAGACGGTAGGACTCCGGGTCATCCAGCGGGAGAGACTCAAGGTCCAGGTCAATGCCACGGTTCGACTTAATGTTCTCCACAGCATCAGAAATGATGGTGAGGTTACGCAGACCCAAGAAGTCCATCTTGATCAGGCCCAAGCCCTCACAGGTGGGGTAATCGAACTGGGTAATAACCTGGCCGTCCGCCTCGCGGCGCATCACAGGGATGACGTCCACAAGGTCCTTGCTGGACATGATCACGCCCGCAGCGTGCACACCCCACTGACGCTTCAGACCCTCCAGGCCCTTCGCAGTCTCGAACACCTGGCCGTAAATCTTATCGACCGGGTCCTCAATGAGGGCGCGCAAATCTGCCGCCTCGGCGTAACGCTTATCCTCTTCGTTGTACACGTTCGCCAGGGCGATGTTCTTACCCATGACGTCCGGCGGCATCGCCTTGGTGAGGCGCTCGCCGACCGAGTACGGCTGGTCCATCACGCGGGAGGCGTCCTTGAGCGCCTGCTTCGCCTTAATGGTGCCGAAGGTAACGATCTGTGCAACCTTCTCTTCACCGTACTTTTCGGTCACGTAGTCGATGACTTCGCCGCGGCGACGATCGTCAAAGTCCACATCGAAGTCGGGCATGGAGACGCGGTCGGGGTTGAGGAATCGCTCGAAAATCAGGTCGTGGTCGAGCGGGTTCAGGTCGGTAATACGCATCGCGTACGCGACCATGGAGCCTGCACCGGAGCCACGGCCGGGGCCCACGCGAATACCGTTGCGCTTAGCCCAGTTGATAAAGTCGGCGACCACGAGGAAGTAGCCGGGGAAGCCCATAGAGGTAATAACCCCCACCTCGTACTCCGCCTGCTTGCGCACAACATCAGGGATACCCTGCGGGAAGCGATAGTGCAGGCCCTTTTCAACTTCCTTCACGAACCAGGATTCCTCGTTTTCGCCCTCGGGCACGGGGAAGTTCGGCATGTAGTTCGCCTTGGTGTTGAACTCCACGTTGCAGCGTTCAGCGATTTCGAGGGTGTTCTCACAGGCACCGGGAATGTCACCAAAAATGGAGTACATTTCCTCGGGCGAGCGCAGGTAGAAGTTATCCGCGTCGAACTTGAAGCGCTTGGGGTCGGTGAGGGTCGAGCCGGACTGCACGCACAGTAGCGCCGCGTGGGCGGTGTGGTCTTCCTGGCGGGTGTAGTGCAGGTCGTTGGTGGCGACGAAGGGCAGGTTCAGCTTCTTGGCGAGGCGGTGCAGATCCTCCTGGACGTTGCGTTCAATGTCCAGGCCGTGGTCCATGACCTCGCAGTAGAAGTTATCTTTGCCGAAAATATCGCGGAATTCGCTCGCCGCCTGGACCGCCTCGTCAAACTGCCCCAGACGCAGGCGCGTCTGAACCTCACCGGAAGGGCAGCCGGTGGTGGCAATCAGGCCCTTCGAGTAGGTCTGCAGCACCTCGCGGTCCATACGCGGCTTGTACAGCTGACCTTCCAGCGACGCAATCGAGGAGGCACGGAACAGGTTGTGCATGCCCTCGGTGGTTTCAGCCCACATGGTCATGTGGGTGTATGCACCACCACCGGAGACGTCGTCACGGGAGCCGTCGCCCCAGCGCACACGCGAACGGTCGGTGCGGTGCGTGCCGGGGGTCAGGTACGCCTCCACACCAATAATGGGCTTGATGTCGTGCGCTTTAGCCTGGCGCCAGAAGTCGAAGGCACCAAAGAGGAAGCCGTGGTCACTGGTCGCCATGGACTTCATGCCGAGTTCTTTAGCGTGGGTGAACAGGTCACCCAGGCGCGCGGCACCGTCGAGCATGGAGTACTCGGTGTGCACGTGCAGGTGCGTAAAATCTTTGGTTGCCACGGGAATCTCCTGGAGGTGTGGGGTGGAGGATGGGCGGTGAATGTGAAGCAGTGTGCGGCAGCCCGCGGGCGGCTCTACCTAGCTGGGCTGTTTAGGCGAGCCGAGCTGTCTAGCCGAGCTGAACCTTACCCTCGCGCAGAGCGGTCAGCGCGTAGGACAGGTCGAGCGGGTACTCGCTGGTGAAGGTCACGCGCTCACCGGTGCCGGGGTGGTCAAAGCTCAGGCGGTGCGCGTGCAGCCACTGTCGGGTCAGACCCAGTTCGGCGCTAAAGCGCGGGTCGGCGCCGTAGGTCAGGTCGCCGCAGCAGGGGTGGCGCAGCGCGGAGAAGTGCACACGAATCTGGTGGGTGCGTCCGGTTTCCAGGTGCACCTCCACTAAGGATGCGGGACCGAACGCCTCGAGCACATCGTAGTGGGTGATGGAGTTGCGTCCGTCTTCAACCACGGCGAACTTCCATTCGTTGCCTGGGTGGCGGCCGATGGGTGCGTCAATGGTGCCGCGCAGCGGGTCGGGCAGGCCCTGCACGAGGGTGTGGTAGACCTTGTCCACGGTGCGTTCCTTGAAGGCGCGCTTGAGCTCGGTGTAGGCGCGTTCGCTGCGGGCTACGACCATCAGGCCGCTGGTGCCCACGTCCAGGCGGTGCACAATGCCCTGGCGTTCTGCCGCGCCGGAGGTAGCAACCGAGATGCCCTCGCCCATGAGCGCGGAGATGACGGTGGGGCCGTGCCAGCCGGGTGAGGGGTGTGCCGCCACGCCTGCGGGCTTATCCACCACGACAATGTCGTCGTCCAGGTGCACGATGCGGAAGCCGTCCACCTTTTCGGGGCGGATATCCGCCAAATCGCGCGGCGCGGGTGCATCCACGACGACCTCGTCGCCCGCGGAAAGCTTGTAGGACTTGCCAATCTTCACGGCCTTGCCGTTGTTGGTGACGGTCACGTGGCCGTCACGAATCCACCCGGAGGTGCGGGTTCGGGGCGCATCGAGGGCACCGGCGAGCGCGGCGTCCAGGCGCATACCGGCAAGCGCGCCTTCAACGGTGAATTCGGCGCGGATGCGTGCCGTATCTTCTGCGGCGTTGGTGGTTTCGCTCATGCGGCTCTCCTTCGGGTGGTGTTGTCTGGGTTGTCTGGGTGCGAGGGGTTGTCTGTGTGAAAACGTCTGTAGGCGCGTGTGTCGGCAACGTAGCCGTCGGTGCGTGGCCGGGGCGGGGAGCTACTCAGCGCTCTTTTCCGCGGTGTTCTTGTCGTCGGTGCTCTTATCGTCAGCCTGCACGCGGGTTCCGTTGAGGTTCAGGCCCTTGAAGTTCAGCAGAACGATGAACGCCATGCACACACAGATTGCGGAGTCTGCAATATTGAAAATCGCGAAGTTCGGCACGGAAATAAAATCAACCACGTGACCGGAACCGAAGCCGGGCTCACGGAAGAGACGGTCAAAAAGGTTGCCGCAGATACCGCCGAGCAGACCGCCCAGCGCGAGGGTCCAGGACAGGGCGCGGGTGCGGCGCAGCAGGTACAGCACCACGGCTGCGGCGGCAACCATGACGAGCGTGAAAATCCAGGTGACGTTCTCGCCCATGCTGAACGCGGCACCGGAGTTACGGATCGAGTACCACCACAGCAGCCCGTCAATAACGGTGATGCGCTCCCCCAACTGCATCTGGGTGACGACCAGGTATTTGGTGCCCTGGTCGATAGCGAACACGACGGCGGCGAGCACGAGCGCGAGGATGCCCGCAGAGCGAGCCGAGAGGATGCGCACGCGGCGTCCGTCAGCCTTTGTAGCGGTGGGTGAGACTGAGGATTCAGCAGTCTTGGGGGTGTTGGTCATAGCTCTCCTCTAGTCTGTGCCGGTTGCTACGCGCCCGAACGCAAACCTGGTGCGGTACCGTTCGATAGTGCCCCTCTAGCTTAGCAAATCGGGGTAGTGCATCGAGTATTCGGCGGTGATTTGGCGGGTGCTCTCCCCCGCTTCTCATCCTGTGTTCTCAAGCCGGGCGGAGCAGGTATGAGAATACCGCCCGGTTCTCTCCATCTTCCCCGGTGAATAGCGGTGGAAGAGAAAGAATCCGGGCGGCATACGCCTCAAAGCGTCGTTAGCTCATTCAAGCGAACTGATTTATGCGGAAGCCTCGATGGACTTGAGGTTCTTCAGCTCCTGAACCTGTGCATCCAGGTGCTGCAGCAGCTTGGAGCGGTAACGGCTCTCGAAGCCGCGCAGAGCCTCAACAGCGATCTCCAGCTCTTCCTTCTCGTCGGTGAGGCGAGAGAGAACCTCTTCGCGCTGCTGCTGAGCTTCGCTCACCATAGCGTCTGCCTTCCTCTCTGCCTCTTCAATCAGTTCAGCCTTAGCCTTCTCGCCCTGTGCCACGTAGTCGTCGTGAACCTTCTGTGCCATAGCAAGCAGTGCTGCTGCATCCTGAGGTGCTGCCGGTGCCGCGGAGGACTGTGCGGGTGCTACAGCCGCTGCGGGGGAATCGGGTGCGTTTGCAGAGAGCTGCTCAACCTGACGCTCCAGAGCGTCACGCTCGGAGTACAGTGCGCGCAGTTCGACAACGAGCTCGTCCAGGAAGTCGTCGACCTCGTTGCGGTCGTAACCGGACTCTTCGGTCACGATCTTGAAGCTCTTAGTGATCAGGTCTTCGGGGGTGATTGCCATGGGCTTCTCCTCTAGGTATCCCTACGGGGTTTGGTGATGAAGTTGAGTGCCGCGGATTCACCAGCCAGATAGGGCGTGGCCCCAATAATTCAGGGTCCCAGTGGCTCAGGGCACGGCTATACCGCGATGCAGTCGTTGGCACCAATTCTACTATTCTTTGGTTTCTGCACCGGGTTTTATATCGGTTGAACCGTAAAATATTCGCTCTGCGCAAGGGTGGGATTCACCACGTCTAATATCCTCCCTAGTCCCCGCTTGTCCCCCTTGTATTTTCTGCCCTGCGGCGCATTTTCGGGAAGGTTTTCGAGAGGGCATTTTGACGCTCCCCAAATAGAACTCAAGAGCAAAACCCAGACACATAACCCAGACAGAACACAGGCGCAGAAAACCCCCGCTCTGCACTCAACCCGTAAACGGGTCAGGCAGGCGGGGGTCTATCATTTTTGCTCGTTGGCTGTCCTCTCTGAGCGAGGCAGGCGCTTACGAGAAGGCCGCGGTCATCCGCATCATGACGCTCAGCAGCAAAGACAACAGAACAATCAGAATCAGAAAACCGGTATCCAACGCAACGTTACCCACACGCACCGGCGGAATCAGACGACGCAACAGGTTCATCGGCCAGTCCGTCACCGCGTACACGCCGCTGGCGAAGAGCAACACAATGCCCTTGGGTCGCCACTCCGGAGCGAACATGCGCACCCAGTCAAAGAGCATGCGCAGCAGCATCGCAATGTAGAGAACGTAGACAACGATCGTAATGAGGGCGAAAATATAACCCATCTATCAGTCCTTAGCCCTGGTCGAAGGGGAATTCGCCGTCGGTCTCAAAGCCGGCGGGAACCTCGGAATTAGCCACACCCAGAACCTCCAGGTTGGAGGGGGTCAGCAGGAACACCTTAGCGGTGACGCGCTCAATGCGACCCTCCAGTGCGAATGCCAGACCGGATGCGAAGTCCACCAGGCGCTTTGCGTCTGCGTCAGGCATTTCTTCCACGTTCATAATCACGGGAATGTTCTCGCGGAATGCCTCACCAATGATCTTTGCGTCATTGTAGGAGCGGGGGTGGATAGTGGTGATGCGACGCAATTCGTCCTCTTCTTCCTCGTAACCGTAGGTGTATCCGTTGGTTTCTTCGGGCTCGTAGCCCTGGTCGTAGTAGCCGTCGTTGGAGTACGTCTCGGCGTACTGCTCGGTGTATTCGGTATTCGGCACCGGGGTGTCCTCCCAATTGTCTGCGCTGGCATCGCCCCAAGTCTGCTCGGTTTCTGCCAGATCAGCTGTGGTTTCAGGTGTATGAGCGGTGGCGTATGCCGCTGCATCTACGGTTGCTCGTCCGTCGGCAGATTCTTCTGCGTCCAGATACTCGGTTTCTGTACCGTCATCGTAGCTATCAGCCTGCAGGTACTCTTCCTGTTCAGTATAGGCGGGTTCGTCCTGCAGGTGGTAGGTTTCGCTCTGCGACTCGGCAACGCTGTACTGTGCCGAACCGGGCAGTGCTGAAAGCCTGTGAGAGCTTTCGGTCTTCTGCGCTGTAGCAGCCTGCCCTGCGGAGGCGTTTGCCTCCCGGCGGGAGTCAGCCTGCACAGCCTGCGGGGATTCTTCCGGCGTCGTCTCAGCGCCCTGGTATCGTTCCAGGCCGAGGAAACCCGCCAGACGGCTTTGTTTCGCCATGATTCTCTCGCTGTTCTTTCACGTTGGTGGTGTACAGGTTCTGCCGTAGTGCGTCATCAGAAGGTGTGTGCGTAACGGTACGCCATGCACCGGCATGTATATATTACCAGCGCCCACCCCGCGCAGGCGGTCAAGGGCACCGATGATTATGCCGCCGGTCCGCACCGAAAGCAGTCCAGAGCTCGAAGAGACAACGCACGGCGCGTAGCTTAGGCGAGGCTAGAGCGCCGGGCGCTTACCCATGATGTCGCTACCCACGCGCACACAGGTCGAGCCCCAACGCACCGCAGCTTCCAAATCCCCGCTCATGCCGGCGGAAATCTCGGTCGCATGCGGCACCTGCTCACGCACCAGCGATGCCAGCCCGTAGAGCTTCTCAAATGCTTCATCCGGGTTCATGCCCAGCGGCGCCACCGCCATCACGCCGCCACAACGCAGATGCTCGTGGTTCTCGATGCGTTCCACCAGCTCCAGCAGCTCGGAGGCGCTCGTACCACCGCGCGCGCCTTCAGCGGCGTGCCCAGCCGTCGCAACCTCCGCCAGGGACACCTGCACCAGGCAGGTCAGCGCACCATGCTCCGCCGCCGCGGGTGCGGGCGCCTCCCCCGCCTCGAAGCGTGCCAGCTGGTTCGCATACGCCTTCGCCAGCGCGTCCGCCAGGGAGGGGCGGTCCACCGAATGCACGCTGGAGGCGTACTTGACCACAGACTTCGCCTTGTTCGTCTGCAACTGGCCAATAAACGCCCAGTGCGGGGGCTGCACCTCACGCTGAGCACAGTATGCGGCAAGCTCGCGAGCCTTCGCGCTCGCCTCCTGGTCGCGGTTCTCACCGAAGAGGGTCACTCCCCCATCCAGCAGTGCCGCCGCGTCGGAGGCGGGGAAGAACTTCGTGACCGTCACCAGCTGCACCGGGGCGCTCTCCTCGGTACGCACGGCGCTGTGGTCCTGCTCCGCGGTACGGATACGCTCAAGCACGCGGCGGTAGTTCTGTAGCAGCTGCTCGGCACGTTCGGGAGTGTACTGCAGGTTCTCTTCTACGTTCATTTCAGACATCTTCTCTCCTTCAGCGGCTTTCTATCTTTAGCAGCTCTAGGCGGCGGGCTCTGGCGCCTTCTCAATCCACACCAGACCCGCGATGCGGCCCGGCTTCTCACCGCGGTTCGTGAACCCGCGATGCGAATACACCTCGGGCTCCTCAAACGTGCACTGCGCACAGTCCATGCTCACCTGCACGCCCGCCTCCTCCAGCACGGCGCGGGCACCGGCGGGCAGATCCAGGCCGGGGGTCTGCTGGCTGGTCACCGAATGCACCTGCGGAATCAGTTCGGTGGACTCGGTGCGCATCGCCTCGGGCACCTCGTAGCAGCTACCGCAAATACTCGGACCCAGCCAGGCGGTAATTTTCTCCGCGCCGAGCTGACGCATCCGCTGCACAGTCTGCTGAAGCACGCCATCAAGCAGGCCGCGGCGGCCAGCGTGAGCCACCGCCAGGATTGGTTGCCAGTTCGCGACCCGCTCACCCACCAGCACCACGGGAATGCAGTCCGCCACCATAATCGCCAGGGGCACGCCCTCACTGCTAATCGCCGCATCGGCGACCGGGGAGTTCTCCAGCACCGCGCGGGCACGCTCAGCGGTACGCTCCTCGGGTGCACCGGGCGCGTAGGATTCCACCGCGTAGTCTTCCGGGTAGGCAATCTGCACACCGTGCACCTGGTTCAGGTAGAAGAACGGGTCGGTACCCAGCGCCTCCTCCAGGGCGGCACGGTGGTTGAGGGTGCGCACCAGGGAGGCGTCCATGCCGCCGCCGAGCTCATCGTCCACGTGCAGGCCCAGGTTGCCCGCCGCGCGGGAGGTAAAGCCCACCCGCACACGCCAGGGGCCCAGGGTGCGGGTATCGGCAGAGGCAAGCAGCGAAGTTTTGGGGTTATCGCTCATCTTCTATTCCTTCATCAGATGTCAGCAGGTATAACGGCGGGTATAGCAAAGGGGAGCCGAGAACAGCACAATGTGCGTGTTTCTCAGCTCCCCTATAGCTTCATAAGACTCTCAGCCGTGCAACGCCTATGCGTTCACAGCCGGGCAGACTACTTCAGGAAGTCAGGGACATCCAGGGTGTCGCGGCGAGCCGGAGCTTCCTCTACAACCGGGGGAAGGTCAACGTCGAAGCCAGCAGCGCCGGTGGAAGCCGGAGCAGCAGCGGGTGCGTTGTAGCCGTAGCCGTTAGCAGCCGGAGCGGTGGAGCCGCCGAAGGATGCCTGGGTGCGCTGAGCCTGAGTAGCCGCAGCAGTGGAAGCGTTGGAGTTGGTCTCCGGGTTTACTGCGTCGAAGCCAGCAGCAATCACGGTCACGCGAGCCTCATCGCCCAGTGCGTCGTCAATAACCGCACCGAAGATGATGTTTGCGTCGGGGTGAGCAACTTCCTGAACCAGGCGTGCAGCCTCGTTGATCTCGAACAGACCCAAATCGGAGCCACCCTGAATGGACAGCAGAACGCCGTGCGCACCGTCGATGGATGCTTCCAGCAGCGGCGAAGCGATAGCCAGCTCAGCTGCCTTCACTGCGCGGTCCTCACCGGATGCCGAACCGATACCCATCAGAGCCGAACCTGCACCCTGCATGACGGACTTAACGTCAGCGAAGTCAAGGTTGATCAGGCCGGGGGTGGTGATCAGGTCGGTAATGCCCTGCACACCGGAGAGCAGAACCTGGTCAGCGGACTTGAATGCGTCCAGCATGGAGACGTTACGGTCCGAAATCGACAGCAGTCGGTCGTTCGGAATAACGATCAGGGTATCAACCTCATCGCGCAGAGCCGCGATACCGGTCTCAGCCTGGTTGGAGCGGCGACGGCCTTCGAAGGTGAAGGGGCGGGTCACCACACCAATGGTCAGAGCGCCGAGGGAGCGGGCAATACGTGCCACGACGGGTGCGCCACCGGTACCGGTGCCACCACCCTCACCTGCGGTCACAAAGACCATGTCTGCGCCCTTGAGGACTTCCTCAATTTCCTGCGCGTGATCCTCGGCTGCCTGACGGCCAACCTCGGGGTTTGCGCCCGCGCCAAGACCGCGGGTCAGCTCACGACCAACGTCCAGCTTAACGTCTGCATCGGACATCAGCAGAGCCTGAGCGTCAGTGTTGATAGCAATGAACTCAACGCCGCGCAGACCAACCTCAATCATGCGGTTGACTGCGTTGACGCCACCGCCGCCGATACCAACGACCTTGATGACTGCCAAGTAGTTCTGGGGAGTTCCAGCGTCCATGTATTCCTCGATTGTTCCGTGTTCCAGCTTCGGAAGACCCGCAGCTTAATCTAAGCCTGAAGGTTTCCTCTAAAGAATGACTTTATCTGCTAGGATACCAAACTGTTTTTGTCGGTTCCTAGTCACACAGCGCAATTACCCCCTCTTTTTGCGGATTTCACACAAAAAGGGAGGATAAAGCGCCTGAATGGTTCCCCTAACGGGTCACCGGTACGCGCGGGGCAGACACGTCATAGACGGTCACCTTCTGCGTCTGTGCCTCGGAGGAGGTCTCCTCCTGAGCACGCTTAGCAATAGCCTGGCGCAGGGAGAGCAGGACCTTAGCCTTCAACTCGCTCTCTTCAGCGGTTCCCCACTGCACCGTAGTATTATCCCTCAAGGTTAGAGTGATACTTGAGGTTGACGTAGCGCCGGCTTCCTTAACCTGAGCTAGAAGCTCAGAGGGCATCGCCGAAAGCGCGGTAGAAATAGTGCGGAACTCAGCCGAAGTCTGCGGGTCATCACCGCTGAAACGAACCAGCGGCACCGACGTATCGGGCTGAGTTGCCGACTCCAGAAGGCTCACACCATCACTATCAACAGTATGGTACGTATCGCCCTGCTTCACAACCGCAACCGCGGTACGCTCCTTCAGAGTCACCACCAGCTCATGCGGCGGACGGCTCTCCACCTGCACGCTACGAATCACATTATCCTGCCCGATCAGCTCACGCACCTTCTTCTCATCGATGCGAGTGAGCGGAACGCCGCGCAGAGGCTCAAGTTTCTGCTCCACCTGGGTGGTTTCCAGCAGGGACGTGCCGCGCACCGTGATCTTCTGAGTCGCCAACAGGGGCGAGAAGAAGACCAGCACCACATACAGCACCGCGATAATAGCCAGTGCCGAGACGGTGTACAGCAGCTTACGGGCACGAGTCAGAGGCGCACGCTCCTTACGGGGGCGTTCCTCCGCACGCAGACCGTCCAGGCCCGGATCCTGACGCAGACGCTCACGCTGAGCCTGGCGGCTCGCACGCTCGCGCTCCTTCTCAATCTCCGCTGCACGCTGCTGCTCCCGCTCGGCACGCCAACGACCAAAACGGCTCGCGGGGCGAGGCTCTTCAACAGCCTTCTCCCCCGCCTTATCAGTGCTCTTGTCGGCGCTTTCCTCAGCCTTCTGGGCGGCAGGCTCTTCGCGAGAGCCGGCAGCATCTGACTGGGCAGATGCCTTACCGGAGGCGGACGCAGACTTCTTGCTGGCGCCCTTATCGCTGTCCTTGCCGGCGCTCTTCTCAGCCTGCGCGGACGCAGGCTGAGCAGAGGCACCCTTGGTGGATGAAGTCTTCGACGAAGAATCCTCAAACGCCTCAACGTCAAACAGCTCGGGCGCGTGCTCAACCTCAGACACGGTGCGACCGGTCATCAGAGCCGAACGCACCGAATCCTTCAGAGACTGCGCTGAAGAATGCACCGCCGCAGCACTCTTCTGAGCCGAAGAATCAGCACCGTTCTGGGCGTGCGACTTATGCACCACCGGCTTACGCGGCGCATGGCGAACAGGGCTCGAAGACTGAGTAGCGGCTGCCTGAGCCGAGCCCTCGGAAGCGGTCGCTTTGGCGGGCTTCACCGCCTCCGCAGACTTCGTAGCCTCCGCAGCCTTGGTCGTCTTTGCCACCTGAGACTGGGCAGACTCAGCCTGCGCGGATTCGGCATGCTTAGCCTCAACCTGCGCATTCTCAGCTACCTGCTGGGCGCGCAAACGAGCACGCGAACGCGGAGCCTTCGGCGCGCGCGAGGAGGAATGCCCCTCCGAAGAGAGACCAGAACTCATCGGCACAGCCTAAGCCTCCGACTTCTTCGACTCGCCACCGTGACGAACCTGCAGGGACTCCAGCAGACGAGCACCCAAAGCGGTCACGTCACCGGCGCCAACGGTCATCACAATATCGCCGCTCTGAGCGCACGCCACGATATCCTCAATAGCGCCCTCAGCGGTGGCGTAACGAACCTCAGAGAAACCAGCACCGGTAATCAGCTCACTGGTCACGCCCTCAATCGGCAGCTCACGAGCCGGGTAAATATCCAGCACATGAGCGCGGTCAGCCATCGACAGAGCCTGCGCGAACTCCTTCGCGAACTCGCGAGTACGCGAGAACAGATGAGGCTGGAAAATCACGTACAGGTTGTGGCCATCAGCCACGGTACGGCCCGTCTCCAGAGCGCGGAACACCTCGGTCGGGTGATGCGCATAATCATCAAAGACCTTCACGCCGGCAACCTCACCACGCAGGGTGAAGCGGCGGTCAGCACCCACAAACTCAGCCAGAGCGCGAGCAATATCGGCAGCCTCGTAACCAGAAATCAGAGCCGAAGCAAAAGCCGCAGAAGCATTCAGCTGGTTGTGGATACCGGGCACCTTCAGAGCAAGATCCTGCTCACCCTCATAACGCACACCACGGCATTCAAAAGACCAGGACAGGTGCGACGACGAGGAAGAACCAGCGCTGGTAATCTCGCTAATGCGCAGGTCAGCGTCCTCAGACTCACCGTAGGTCACCACGGGCACACCCGCCGCACGAGAACGAGCCGCAAGAGTAGCCGCGCCCGCATCATCAGCGCAGGTCACCACAACACCGTTAGGCGCCAGCGAACCCACAAAACGGTTGAACGCCTCAAAGACACGCTCATCGGTCTCATAGAAATCCAGGTGGTCCGGTTCAACGTTCGTCACCACAGCAATCGCCGGGCGGTAACGCACAAACGAACCGTCCGACTCATCAGCCTCAGCCACAAAAATCGACTCCGGGCCCTGAGCACCCAGGTGAGCGTTCGTGCCGCGACCAGCAATCACAGTGCCCACCGCAAACGACGGGTCAGCACCCAGCTGATCAAACATCACAGAAATCATGGAGCTAGTCGTGCTCTTACCGTGAGTACCGGCAACAGCAACCACCTGAGACTCACCCATCACAGCGGCAAGCGCCTCAGAACGATGCAGCACACGCAGACCCTGCGCACGAGCGGCAACAAGCTCCGGGTTATCCTCACGAATCGCAGTAGAAATCACCACGGTATCAACGTCCACAATGTTCTCAGCCTGCTGAGGAACACCCACACGAGCACCCGCAGCACGCAAAGACTCAACAGTAGCCGACTCGGCACGGTCAGAACCGCTCACCGTCACACCAGCCTGCAGCATCAGAGCGGCAATAGCGCTCATACCCGCGCCACCAATACCGATGAAGTGCACACGGCCCAACTCGCTCATCTTCGCACGCTCAGGGAACGGCGGGTTCAGCGGTGCCGGCAACACCATCTCAAGATTCATCAATTCAGTCATTACTTCTCAGCTGCCTTCAATACTGCTTCAGCCATAACGCGCGCCGCGTCACGGATACCAAGTTCATACGCCGCAGCGCCCATGCGCTCCAGCTCCTCCGGGTTCGCCATAAGAGCCGGAATCTCACGGGCAAACCACTCACCGGTGACTTCTGCATCCTTCACCAGCAGAGCCGCAGACGCCTCCACCAGAGAACGAGCATTCAGAGCCTGCTCACCATTACCAATGGGAAGCGGCACAAAAATCGCGGGAACACCCACCGCAGCAACCTCGCTCACGGTCGCCGCACCCGAACGCACCAGTAGAAGATCAGCGGCAGCATACACATCCTGCATGCCGTTGCTAAACTCAATCTGACGGTAATTCGGGGCGCTCAACAGCTCACCGTTCTCATCCAGAACAGCCTTACCCTTACCGGTAATGTGCAGAATCTGGAAATCCCACTCCTCAAAGTGGTCACGGCACGCCGCCACCGCATTATTCAGGCTCAATGCACCCAGCGAACCGCCGGTCACAATCACGGTCGGCTTCTGCGGGTCCAAGCCCAGGTTACGGCGAGCCTTCGAACGGTGCGCCTCACGGTTCAGGTAGGCAATCTCGTCCTTCATCGGCATGCCCACCAGGGTTGCGCGCGGGAACGGAGTATTAGGGAACGCCACACCGGTGAACTTCGCGAACGTACCACCCAGGCGGTTCGCCAAACCGGGCTTCGCGTTCGCCTCATGAATCACCACGGGAATCTTAGCGCTCAACGCCGACAGATACGCCGGCGGGCACACGTAGCCGCCCACACCAACAACCACATCCGCATCTGCTTCCTTGAGGATGCGGCGGGTCTTCGACAGACCACCAAAGAACTTAGCGGGGAAAGCCAAAGCGTCACGGTTAATGCTACGAGGGAACGCCGCGCGAGGAATAAACTCAATATCGAAACCAGCTGCCGGAACCAGCTCGGCTTCCATCTTGTCCGCAGTGCCCAGCATCAGAATCTTAGCGTTCGGCTCAAGATCACGAACCGCACGCGCAATCGCGAGCATCGGATTAATATGACCGGCGGTGCCACCACCGGCGAAGACTATAGAGGGCGCCTTCTTCGTCATAGGTCTTTCTCCCAACACATCGGTACAGCATCATTTTACGCTATCGCACCTGTTCAATAGAGCGCCCCCGCCATTGAGCTATGACTCAACGGCGAGGGCGTTATCTCTTATTCAGCGCATATTCATCACCGGCGGAAGCGCAACCCACAGCCCCGCTCCCCCGAACGCCGGCTCTCACGATGCCAGCTACACGGGGTGGGTTCCGCTGGGTTTAGCCCTGCTTACGGGTGCCGCGCTGAGCCGAGTTCCGAGCCGCGCCCTGAGCCGGACGCTGCTGAGCGCCGTTCTTCGGAGCACCCTTTGCCTGAGTACCCTTTGCTTGGGTACCCTGTCGCGGCGCTGCCTGACGTTGCGCGCCCTGTCGAGGATTACCCTGTCGCTGGGCACGACGCTGACGGTCCTCAGGATGCAGCGGCTGCAGACCCGCAGGTAGCGAACCCGACGGACGGTGCTGTGCGCTACGGGGCTGAGCGCCACGAGGCTGCTGCACTCGCTTCTGAGTAGCAGGCTGCTGAGCAGTACGCGGCTGCACGGCGCGCTGCTGTACAGCTTGCTTCGGAGCCGCGGGCTTCTGACCTGCGGGCTTCGCAGCGGTAGCCTTCTGAGCGGGGCGAGTCTGCTGACCGGTACGAGGCTGAGCAGGAGCCTTCTGCGGAGCTACCTTCTGCGGTGCAGGCTTCTGCGGTGCAGGCTTCTGCGAGGCCTTCTGCTTCTGAGCTTCAGCCTTCTGCTCCGCCTTCACACGGGCAGCTTCCTCACGAGCCAGACGCGCCTCTTCTCGAGCCTGCGCCGCCTCCTGGCGAGCCTGTTCCTCCTCACGACGAGCCTGCTCCCGGGCCTGGCGCTCCTGCTCACGAGCCACACGAGACAACTCGCGCTGCTGATCCGGCGCAAAACCCAACCATCGGCGCAACGTGCTCTCCGGGCCGAAAACAACCTTCAAAGGATTATGTTCCTTCAACAGGTGACCACCGGCAGCCGCACGAGCTGCCTCTTCCTGATTCAGCACATCCTGCAACGGCGTACGACGCTGCCATTCAGCATTCTCACGACGAACCTCACGCGCGCTCTGGGTCTCAATATTCGACGGTTTCGTCGCGCCACGCAACGGAGTCTGCCGCGCAAACGCCAACAACAAACCCGCCGCAAACAACGAGGACAACAGCGACGAACCACCATAGGAGACAAACGGCAAAGGCACACCAATCACCGGCAGGATACGGGACACCATGCCCATATTGATAATCGCCTGAGAAGTCAGCCAAATCATGATGCCGCCCGTAGCCAAACGCACCAGCGGATCAGTAGTACGCAGCATAATACGAACCGCGCAGTACACCAGGCCCACATACAGCAGCAGAACCGCCAGCGTACCCAGCAGACCCAGCTCCTCACCAATAATGGCGAAAATATAGTCGTTATGCGCCTCAGCCAGGTAGTTATACTTCTGGCGCGACTGGCCCAGACCAACACCCAAGAAGCCACCGGTCGTCAGCGCCACCTCACCAGAATTTGCCTGGTCACAGTTAGCGTTCGTGCACGAACCCCAAATACCGAAAATACGAGCCACACGGTTCGCGCTACTGAGCACACCCACGAGCGCCAACACCGCAAACGCGCCGCCAATCTTCAGCAGCGAGCTGCGAGAAGCACCCGCCAGCCACATCATGCCCACAAAGATGAAGCCATACACCATGGCGGTACCCATGTCACCACCGAGCATAATCAGCAGCACCAGGGCACCCACACCATAAATCGAGGGGAACAGCGTGCGCCAAATACTACGAGAAATATCGCCGTGGCGGCTATACACCCACGCCAGCCACATAATAATCGCAAGCTTCGAAAACTCCGACGGCTGAATCTGCACCGGGCCGAGCTTCAACCAGTTACGGTTACCGTTCACCTCAACGCCAACGACCACCACAGCAAGCTGCATGACCAAGGCGGCAACCAGCATCGCGTACACCACAGACTTCTTGTGGTAATACCCAACAGGGATACGCGTAATACCCGCCATCGCAATCACGCCAAGAACCAAGAACATGACCTGAGACGAAACCTGCGAGAACGGCGACTGCCCCTGAGAAATCATGGTGACGCTCGACGCCGACAGCACCATAATGCAGCCAAAAATAGCCAGACCCAGGGTCGTGACCAGCAGCATCACCGGCACATCCCACAGGTCAGCCTTCAAACCACGACGGTACAGCCTATCGGCACGAGTACGGAACGGCGCAGAGAAATCCTCCAAACCGGCTCGCAAAGACGCCCAACGACCACTCGCGGTCGAACGCGCCGAAGAAGCCGAACGCTCCGAAGATGCGCTGGTACTCACATGCCCTCCTATAGGCCTCAACTGCCACGGATCCGTCGTGGCGAATACACGAAAAAGGTTCAGGGGTGGGACACCATTACCATCCCACCCCCGAGAAGAACCCGCAGAAAGCACCCCGGTCACCCAAGACACCCTCTACAGGCAATGTCCTAAGAGTCTGCCAGCTGGGCGGCAACAGCGTTCGCAAACGCATCACCGCGCACCGCATAATTCTTGAACTGGTCCATCGAAGCAGACGCGGGAGCCATCAGCACGGTATCGCCCGGATGCGCCAGCTCAGCAGCCTTCGCAACGGCCGCGTTCATCACGGCAATACCGTCCGAAGAATCAGCCACAGCGGCGGTCATATTGTAGGTCGGAACCTGCGGAGCATGGTTAGCCAACGCCGACTTCAGCGCCGCAGTATCAGTACCGATAATCAGCACAGCCTTCAGACGCTTAGCGTGAGCAGCAATCAGCTCATCGTACTCAACGCCCTTCGACAGGCCGCCAGCAATCCACACCAGCGAGGGGTAGCCGCTCATCGACGCGTTCGCAGCGTGAGGATTCGTAGCCTTCGAATCGTTCACCCACATGATGTCGTTCGCGTAGCCCACCAGCTGGTTGCGGTGCGCACCGGTCTTGAAAGAACGCAGGCCCGCGCCCACAGCCTTCGGGTCAATATCAGCCGCACGGCACAGCGCCGCAGCCGCCAGAGCGTTCTCCACGGTGTGCTTCGCGGGCATCTTACCGGGTGCCGGAGCCAGATCCTGCAGGACCGCCAGCTCGTACGCCTCGTTGTAGCGGTTCTTCAGGAAGGCGCGGTCCACCAGAATATCCTCAGCCAGGCCGAGCATCGACACGGAGGGCATCTCAGTGGAGCTGAAGCCAATCGCGCGAGCGCCCTCAATAACGTCCGCGTTCTCAACCATGCGCAGGGTGTCTACGTGGTCGGTGTTGAAGATGCAGGCGACCTGAGTGTGTTCGTACACGCGAGCCTTATCAGCCTTGTAGCCGTCGAAGGAGCCGTGCCAGTCCACGTGATCCTCAGCGATGTTCAGAACCACCGAAGCGTACGGGGACATCGAGTAGGTCCAGTGCAGCTGGAAGCTGGACAGCTCCACCGCGAAGAATTCATAGGGCTCATCGTCTGCAATGGCGTACACGATGGGCATGCCCACGTTACCCACCTGAATAGACTTCTTACCGGCAGCCTTCAGGATGGAATCGACCATGCCCACGGTGGTGGTCTTACCGTTCGTACCGGTCAGGCACAGCCACTTGGGAGTCGGGCGGTCGTTGCGCTCATTCAGGCGCCACGCCAGCTCCACATCGCCCCAAATCTGGATGCGACGCTCATACGCGTCCAGCATGACCGGGTGGTCGGGACGCACGCCCGGGGAGGTCACCACAAGCTCGGGTTCCTGACCGTCCACCGGGGGCAGTGCGCGCATGTGCTCGGGACCGAACAGGCCCTCAACGTTGCCGTAGGCGTTAGCGTACAGGTCGATGCGTTCACGCTTCTCCGGGGTATCAGCCCCGTCGATGACAACGATCTTCGCACCCAGCTGGGCGAGCACATCGGTCACAGCGTCGCCGCTGGTACCCATGCCCACCACGACCACGCGCAGGTTAGCCCAGGGGGCGCCCCAGTGAGTCAGCTCCGCGAGGCGCTCGTTCTCGTACACCGGGTTCACCGCAATAGCGGCGGCGTTCGCTTCAATGCGAGCGGCGTCCGGCTGTTCATTAGTTGACATTAGTGAATCACTCCAGAAGTCTGCGAGAACCAGTCACCGAAGAACAGCGCCAGGGCAACGAGCACGCAGAGGGCGTTGATAACCCAGAGGCGGAACACGGAGTTCACTTCGCCGCTGCTGACGGTACCGGGGGCAATGCCTCGCTTATCAATTGAGTACTTGCCGTTGACGCCGACCTTCTCCATGTGGTGGTGGAAGGGGGTCATACGGAAGTAACGGTGCGCGTGCAGGGGCTTCTCCCCCGCTGCCACCGAACGCTTACGGCTGGTCTTGAACACGAACTTCTGCACGATCACAGAGAACACTTCCAGCACGGGGATCAGGGCGATGACCAGCAGAAGCAGCTCGGTGCGGGTGAACAGTGCGAAAGCAACCATTGCGCCGCCGAGCGCCAGGGAGCCGGAGTCGCCCATGAAGATCTGTGCCTTCGACACGTTCCACCAGAGGAAGCCAGCCAGCGAACCCACGAAGGATGCGGCAATCAGCGCCAGCGAACCGGGGTCGCGCACATCGTAGCAGGCGGTGCCGGCGCCAGCGGAGCAGGCGTGCACGTACTGCCAGATGCTGATGGTCAGGTAGCCGGAGAAGATGGTCATCATGATGCCGCCAGCCAGGCCGTCCAAACCATCGGTGAAGTTCACCGCGTTCGTACCGGACAGGGAGATGAGGGTAATCCAGGCAACCAGCAGGATGGAGCCGAAGACCGCACCCGCCGCGAACAGGTCGATGGGCAGGTCACGCACGAACGAGATAGCGGTCGACGCCGGACGAGCACCCGACTCGTTCGGGAACTGGAACGCCAGGTACGCAAAGGGCAGGGTCACACCCAGCAGGCCGATGGTCTTCTGCTTCTCGGTCAGACCTTCGTTGCCCTTATTGCGGAACTTCATGATGTCGTCCGCCGCGCCCACGCCGAGCATGCCCAGGGTGAAGGCGATGGTCAGCCACGCGGTAGCGGTCGGCATCGGTGCGGTACCGAAGAACAGGGCACTCACAGCCAGGGTCAAGAAGTAGGCGAGAATCGCCGCGGGGATGAAAATCAGACCCGCCATGGTGGGGGTGCCCGCCTTGTGCTGGTGGGCTGCCGGGCCTTCCTCACGGATGAGCTGGCCAAGCTTCAGGGACTTCATCTTCTTGATGAACACCGGCAGCGCGGTGAGGGAGATGAGGAATCCGAAGATTCCAGCAATCAGCACGGTAATCATAAAGCGCTACCCTTCGTTCGTGGTCTGTTCGGTCGAAGTACGGTCATGGTCGGCGTTAGCTGCGCTGTCCAGGTGAGCGGCAAGGTGGTCGCTCAAGTCGGTGGTCTCAACGAAGTCACCGGCAGAAAGCCAGGTCGGCGCCTGCTCTTCCTCAGCGCCGAAGGTGTACTCGGCGAAAGCAACCTGGTCACCCAGAATGCCCAGCTTCGCACCGTTCGAGGACTTGAAGAGCACAATGTCACCGGGGCGAACCTCGGCGCGCAGAATCTGCTCCGCCTCTTCCGGGGTCTGCACCCAGGTTGCCTCGTTACCCCAGGAGCCTTCCAGGTGAGCCGCATTGTAGGTGGGCTTCGTCTCGTCGCCCACAGCAATCAGCTTGGAAATGTTCATGCGCACCACGAGGCGACCGATGCGGTCGTGCTCCTCCACGGAGGCGTCACCGAGCTCCAGCATGGCACCCAGAACAGCCCAGGTGCGGTGCGGCTGACCGGTCGCCGGGTCGACGGTGCGACCCAGCTGCGCCAGAGTGCGCAGTGCCGCAGCCATCGACTCGGGGTTCGCGTTGTAGGCGTCGTTAATGACGGTCACGCCGTCAGCGCGGTCGGTGCGCGCCATACGCCACTTCGAAGCCGCCGCCGCCTTGTTGAGCGCGCGAGCAATCTTCTCACCCGAAATACCGCTGTTGTAGGCGATTGTCGCAGCAGCCAGCAGGTTGTGCACGTGGTGCTCACCGATCAGCTGCGAGGAAATCTCGTACTCGCTACCGTCGGGCAGGCGCAGAGTGAACTCGGGGCAGCCAGCGTCGGTGGTGCGCAGGTTCAGCGCCGCCACGTAGCGTTCGTAGGGCTGGCCGTTCGCGTCGGTCTTCTCGCCCACGCCAAAGTAGGTAATGGGTGCAACCGAACGCGACGCCATGCGTAGCACGCGCTCATCGTCAGCGTTCAGCGCCAGGGAACCGGTCGGCTGAACGCCCTCAGCCAGCTCGCCCTTGGTGCGCTCAATATTGTCCACGCCGCCGAACTCGCCAGCGTGCGCGGTACCGACCTTCAGGATTGCACCGTGATCGGGGTGCGCAATATTCGCCAGGTACTCGATGTTGCCCACACGGTCCGCACCCATCTCAATGACCAGGTAGCGGGTGGACTCATCCGCACGGAAAACGGTCAGGGGCACGCCCACCTCACTGTTGTAGGAGCCGACCGGGGCAACGGTCGGGCCCTCCGGGGTGAAAATGGCGGCAAGAAGGTCCTTGGTGGTGGTCTTACCGGCAGAACCGGTAATACCGATAACGGTCAGCTCACCCTGAGCACGCATCTGCTCAATGGAGTAGCGCGCCAAATCACCCATCGCCAGCACCACATCGGGCACCTGGATGCTCGGGTAGGGCACGCCCTGCTCGTCGAGTACTTCGCGCTCGACCAGCGCCAGGGTCGCGCCCCGCTCAAACGCCATGGGGATGAACCTGTGACCGTCAGTGACCGCACCGGGCTTCGCCACGAACAAGGTACCGGTCTGCACCTCACGCGAGTCGGTGGTGGCGAAGTCTGCGTACACCTGCTCCTCACGGCCCTCCAGGCCGATAGCGGTGCCGCCGGTTGCCTCAATAATCTGGGCGGCGCTGAGCTTAATCATTCTTCACCATACCTTCAGCGGTCTTAGAGTCACTTTCATCGAGCATGCGCTGGTAGTCAGGCAGAATCTCGAAACCGTGCGCACGCAGGGCACGGGCGGTTTCAACACGGTCGTCCAGGGCGATATCCACGCCATCAACATCCTGTTCGGTTTCGTGGCCGCGGCCAGCAATCAGGATGGCGTCGTGCTCGCCCGCCAGGGCAATTGCCGCATCAATAGCGGCGGCACGCGGAGAAATATTCAGGATCTGGGTGGCTCGGCGGTTCTCAGCCTTCTGCGCGCCCTCCTCAACAGCGGCACGAATCGGTTCGGGCGCCTCACCGTGCGGGTCGTCATCAGTCACAACCACAATATCTGCGTACTGTGCCGCAATCGCACCCATAATCGGGCGCTTGAGCTGGTCACGCTCACCGGTCGCGCCGAAAACAATCATGACCTTGCCGTCGCCGGGGCGGTCCATTGCCTCCAGGGCGCGGGTCAGACCGTCCGGGTTGTGTGCAAAGTCCACAATCGCGTGCGGAGCCAAAGAAATCAGCTGCATACGACCCGGCACCACCGGAGTCAGAGCCGAACCGGACGCCAGCTCGGGCAACAGACGCTCACGCTCAGCGGAGTCAGTGTCCAGGTACGCCATGAGCGCCGCCAGCGCAGCATTCGAAACGTTAAAATCAGCGGGCAGACCGGTGTAGCATTCAACGCTCTCACCGGCACCGTTAGCCACGTGGAAGCGGTGGCCCAGGCCCTCACGCTGAACCTTCACCACAGCCCAGTCGCGGGCACCAAACTCTGCGGGTACCTCAGCCAGACCGGCACCGCGCGCAGTCACCAGGCGGTGCACCTGCTGCGCACCCATCTGCTCGCAAGCGGCGGAGAACATGTTCTCGCCCCACTCGTCATCAGCAGTAATCACAGCCAGCTCGGCACGTTCGGGGGTGAACAGCTGAGCCTTCGAGTCGAAATAGTGCTCCATGGTGCCGTGCAGATCCAGGTGATCCTGAGTCAGGTTCGTGAAGCCAGCAACCGCGTACTTCACGCCGTCCACACGGTGGTAATCAATCGCGTGTGAGGAAACCTCCATTGCGGCGCAACGCACCTGATGCTGACCCATAATCGTCAGCAGAGAATGCACGTGAGGAGACTCCGGGGTGGTCATCTTCGAAGGAACCGACACACCATCAATCAGAATCTGAATCGTGCCAATCAGACCGGTCTTCACACCCAGGCCGGTGCGGAACACCGACTCCAACATGTAGGTGGAGGTGGTCTTACCGTTCGTACCGGTCACCGCGTAACGGTGGGTAGCGGGGAACGAAGCCGAACCATAAATCAGCGCAGCCAACGGACCGACATACTCGCGCAGGTTCTCAGTCACCAGGACAGGCACCGGCGCCTCACCCAGCAGCTGCGCACCGGCAGCATCCGTCAAAATAGCGGAAGCACCCAGATTCAACGCGGCCTCAGCAAACTGCGCACCGTGCACCTTCGCACCGGGCAGAGCCACGTACAGGTCCTGCGGGCGAACACCTCGGGAGTCCATGCTAATACCGGTAACCTCAACAGAATCACCGGATTCAGAACCCTGAACGCCACTAGCCAGCTGGGAACTCACCTGAGCACCCAATCCCTGCAGATGTTCGCGAAGGTGCGCCAAACTCACCGGGCGCACAGAATTCGGGCGCAGAGTCTGAGCGTCGCCGCCCAGCAGGTTCTGGCCGGGTGCGTGAGATGCGGTATCCATCGTCCTTCTTTCCTCTCCGCTGTCCGAAGCGGTGAGCTCTGTATGGTCAATGCGCTCAAGGCACACAGGGTCATTCAATATTCTACGGGCTTTAGGCTTCGACAGGTGTTCAGTCCCGGGGCTTCTTCATCACGAATCAGCTACCGGGAACCTCTCCCCCGCTCGCCTTTAGCTCGTCTTATTGGGGCTATCCTCAGCAAAAAGCGGAATCAACTCCGGTTCACCGGTAGAACGCGGCACATTATAGGTGTGCAGGGTCTTCTCCATAATCTTGGAGAACTCAGCCGTCGTACCGTTCGCACCCACGCTACCCTCAGGACGCTGCATGGTCACCGCCACCAAGAACTGCGGGTTCTCAATCGGCGCCACACCAATAAAGGACGTCGTGTTGCCGTCGTAGCCGCCCTTCTCACTCGGAGTTTCCGCAGTACCGGTCTTACCGCCCACGCGGTAGCCGGTCACCTTCGCCGGACGGGCGTGGCCTTGCTCCACCACATTCTCCATGAGAGTCAGGCAGGAAGCGGCAGTCTCCTCGCTGACCATGCGTTCGCCAGGCTCTACGGCACGCTTATGTTCGGTACCGTCGGCGTCAATGATCGCGTCCACAATGCGCGGCTTCAGACGAACGCCCTTATTGCCCAGCGCCTGGAAAATCATGGCGGTCTGCAGCGGAGTCTGCGCAACACCCTGACCGAACAGCACAGTGTACTGCTGACGGCCATCCCAATCACGCCAATCAGCAAACAGGCCCTGCTGCTCGCCGGTCAACTCAATGCCGGTGAACTCGCCAACGCCGTACTTCTTCAACCAGTTGTAGCGTTCTTCCTTGGTGAGTTTCTGACCGACCAGCACCGTACCGGTGTTCATCGAGTCCGTAATAATGCCCGAGAAAGTACGCCGCTGCGCCCCGTGCTCAAACGCATCCTTGAAGGTCTGGCCGTCAATCGTGAGGGTCGCGGGCACATCATACACGCTAGTCGGAGTCGTCAGGCCCTGCTCAATCAGCGCCGAAGAAGTCAGCATCTTCTCGGTCGAACCGGGCTCCACACTCTGCGAAATAGCGCGCGGAGTCATGTCCGCCGCATCCTCAATGGTTGCCGCCCCCGGGTCCATCGTAGAGGAATCAGCGAGAGCCAAAATGGAGCCGTCACGCACATCCATAACAATGGCGGTGCACCATTCAGCCTTCAGCTCCTCAGCGCGGGCACGAACCACCTGCTGCGCAAAATACTGCACATCACGGTTAATGGTCAGGCGAATATTTTTACCGTCCACCGCCAGGCGTTGCTCTTCCTTCGCCACGGGGATACGCACACCATCAGCACTAATCTCGTAGGTACGTTCACCGGGGGTGCCGGCAAGTTCCTTCTCGAAGACACGCTCAATGCCCACCGAGAAGTTACGGGAAACCGTACCGCCCTTGCCGTTGCCGTCAGCCTCTTCAACAATGTTGTACTTGCCGACCACGGAGCCACCCACACTACCGTTGGGGTACAGGCGCTGGGAGAACGCCTCACCGTAGATGAAGGGCGCACCCAGGGCATCAATCTTATTGAAAATTTCCGGGGTGATATTTGCCTTAATCACCGAGTACTTGGAGGTGCCGTCCAGCTTGGACTTGATGAACTCGTCGGTAATGCCCGGGTCAACGGTCTTGAGAATATCGACCATCTCGTACACCAGCTGGTTGGGGGTGACCTCAATCTTCTGGGTGCGGTCCTCGTTGTAACGCTTGAAGGTCGCCACGGCACTCTGATCAGCGGTCAGGTTATAGCGCTGCACAGTACGCGCCATGACATTGCCGTTGATATCCAGAATCTGGCCACGCACAGCAGGCAGCACCTGGGAGCGCAAACGCTTCTGACGGGACGCATTCGCCACCGCACCGGGATCAAAGCCCTGGCGGATAAACAGATTCGCACCAATGACGCCCAGAGCACAGGTGGCAGCGGCGCCGGCGACAAAGCCACGGCGGGTCAGGTCCGGCTGACCGGATGCCGATTCGTTCGCGTTCTTACGCGCGTCGGAGCTCATGCGGTGGTCCTTTCGCTGGTCTGGTCTATCGGTGATGCTACGCATCCTGTGGTCAATGTTGTTTATCGTGCGGGCTGGCTTGCCGCGGGGCTAGCTGCGGGCTGCTGAGCGGCGCTCGGTGCGGTAGCAGAGCTAGCCGAGGCACTCGGTGCAGGCTGGGTCGGGTTAGCCTGCTGAGCTGAGTTAGTTTGCTGAGCAGGGCTCGCCGAGGCGCTTGCAGATGCCTTAGCCGCCGCGCTCGCCTGGCCGTGGCGCTGCTGAACGGACTTGTCCGCGTCCACAATGCTCTTGGCGTAGCTTTCGTTCGAGCCAGCTGCCGGAGGCGAAATCAGATTCTCCTGCTTGTTTCCCTCAGCACCGGTCGGGCTTGCCACCGGGGCGGGGGTGCCCTCAATCGTGGAGGACTGCAGGTTCAGGGTCGCCTGCGAAGAGCTCACAAACATGCCCAGGGTACTGGCGCGTATCGCCAAATCCTGCGGGGCTTCCTTGAAACCAATCTCCTGCTGCAGCGCCTGGTTCTCCTGCACGAGGCGCTGTTCCTGCGCGCGCAAATCCACCATGTCGTACTGTCGGGTCACAATCAGCACGTTAAGCAGCAGAATAAAAATCAGGGTCAGCGGAATTGCCGCAAAAACAGCGAGCATGGTGGGCGGGCTGAGCTTACGGGCTCGGCGGCGCACAGTGGACAGCGGGTTACGCTGCTTGGGCTTCGTTTCGCGTGCTTCTTCGGTGCGTGCTGCCGCACGGACGCTCGAGGGAACACGGCTCGCGTTCGTTGAGGTGCGCTTACCACCGTGAGATGCGGCGGTGCTGACGGGGCGGACCACCGGCTGGGAGGCGGTGACCGGCTCCAGACGCGCGGTACGGGTGCGGCCGGAGTGGGCTCGGGTGGAGGTGCGGCTCGCCCCGGTAGAGCCGCCGGTAGAGCCAGTAGAGGATGCGCGGGTAGAGCCAACGGCGCCGGGGGTGCCGGCGGCAGGGCGCGAGGAACCGGCGCGTCGACTCCGCGGGGCGCCCTGGGTGCGGGTGGGGCGCTGGGATGCGTGCTGGGTGCTCACTCTTCTTCGCTTTCTGTCTTCTACTTGGCGGGGATGCGGATCTTCTCGGCGGCGCGCAGCTTGGCGCTGGCGGCGCGGGAGTTCTGTTCGATTTCCTCGTCGGTAGGCGGTTCGGCGCCGCGGGTAATGAATTTGACGGTGGGCTTGTGTTCTTCAAGCTCTACCGGGAAGCCCTTGGGCGCCTTGGAGGTTGCCTCTGCGGTCAGTGCCCTCTTGACGATTTTGTCTTCGAGGCTGTGGTAGCTCATGGCGACGAATCGGCCGCCGAGGTTGAGCGCCTCCAGGGCTGCCGGCACGGCGCGTTCGAGGGCTTCAAGCTCGTGGTTCACTTCGATGCGCAACGCCTGGAAGGTGCGCTTGGCGGGGTGGCCGCCGGTGCGCTGCGCGGCGACGGGCACAGCCTTCTGAATAATGCGTACGAGCTCACCGGTGGTTTCCAGGGGCGCGTTGGCGCGGGCGGTGCAGATGGCGCGGGCGATACGCGATGCGAACTTCTCTTCGCCCCAGTTGCGGATAATGCGGCGCAGCTGGTCTTCGCTGTATTCGTTGACAACAATACGGGCGGTGAGCTCATCTTCGGAGTTCATGCGCATGTCCAGGGGCGCGTCGTAGGAGTAGGCGAAGCCGCGGGTGCGTTCGTCCAGCTGCATGGAGGAGACGCCCAGGTCCATCAGGATGCCGTCGATGCCCTGCACGCCGGCGGTTTCCATGGCGCGGTCAATTTCATCGTAGACGGCGTGGACGGGCACGAAACGCTCACCGAAGCGTGCCAGACGCTCACCGGCGATGGCGTGCGCCTGCAGGTCGCGGTCAATACCGATCAAAACAAGGTTTTCGAAGCGTTCGAGCAGCGCCTCGGAGTGGCCACCCATGCCGAGGGTGCCATCAATAACGTAGGCGGTGCCGCGTTCCTCAACGGCGCGCTCAATACCGGGCGCCAGCAGGTTAATGCAGCGGTCCAGCATGACGGGCACGTGGCGTTCGCTGGCTTCACGCTGGGAGAGGTTCTCAATGGATGCGCCGGGGGCCTTGGCGGCAGTACCGGAGTCGGTCGTACCGGTTTCGGGGGCGTGTTCTACGCTCATGGGTGCTCCTGTGAGAGTTTGTCCTGCGGGAAGGCTTACGGAAGAGTGGTGCGGGTGCTAGAGATGCCGGGGCGGTAGCCGTCGCGTCGGCGGGATGCCGGTTAGAGCAGCGGGCTGAACGGGTCCTCGTCGAGGGAGGCGAATTCAGCTTCGGTGCGGGCGAGGTATTCCTCCCAGGCGGCGGCATCCCAGATTTCTGCGCGGGTACCGGATCCGATGACGACGAGGTTGTCGGTCAGTCCTGCGTATTGGCGCAGTATCGGCGGGATGGTGATGCGTCCCTGCTTGTCGGGCAGTTCGTCTGAGGCTCCGGAGAGGAAAACTCGCAGGAAGTCTCGGGCGGCTCGTCCGGGCAGGGGCGCGGTGCGCATCCGTTCGTGGATGCGTTCAAATTCTGCGGCGGGGAAAACGTACAGGCATCGTTCTTGACCGCGGGTCAGAACGAGGCCTGCTGAGAGTTCCTCACGGAATTTGGCGGGAAGGATGATGCGTCCTTTGGCGTCCATTCGTGGTGAGTAGGTACCTAAGAACATTCACTTCACCTCCCCGATGTGTGCCCCTGATGTATGCCGATGTGCTGAAGTCTGCGGGAGCGGGGGTGCTCCACACATCCTGTAGGTGCCGGTGGCGGGGTGTGCCGGGCCGACGCCTCCGCCGTCTGTTTGAGGGCACGGCGATAGGACTGACTTTCAGCTTTCCCCTCCACTTTACCCCACTTTCCACCACCTACCCCACCCGGCAGAGTATCTTTTAGTGTTTTTATGCTCTCTTCTGCATTTTTAACGCTGGCGCACAGCTTCTACACAGCTTCGGGTGTGTCCGCTCAGCGTAATACCCTCAGCATGCCTGCCATACCCCGGCTCAAGTAAAGGCTCAATAACAGGGCAAGCTTCAGGAATCGGCGTGATTCGTCTACCAGCTTTCATAAAGCATCCACACTTCACTATTTCAGGCATAGAAAAAGCGGAAGGTAAGAATTCTTACCTTCCGCTGGTGAAGTCTTGATGAAGTCTTGGGTCCCTAGAGAGTACGGATACTCGACTAAGGAAAAACTGCTGGGAAAAACTATTGTACCAAAGCAGTACTAGAACTGGCCGTTATTGCGTTCGTCCCAGCGGTCCTCCAGACGATTCATGAAGGAGGAACGCTCCTTCTGCTCACGCTGACGCACGCGAGCCGCGCCCTCTGCCTTACCGCCGAGGAAGGAATCTACCGGGGTCTTCTTGCTGGTGGTCGCGAAGTACACGCCACCTGCCGCGAAGAGGAAGCCGAAGACACCCAGCCAAATCATATTCGATGCAACCGCGCCAATAATGATGCCCAGGCCGATGAGAACGAAGAGAATACCGAGAGCCAAATGGCGAGCACTAAAAACCGGCGCAGTATTGCCGGTTGAAGACATGGAGGAGGCAAAGTGCGGATCCTCATTGCTCATGAGTTCTTCGAGCTGGTCCAGAACCTTCTGTTCACGCTCGGACAGTGCCATCGTTTTCTCCTTTGAGGTGTCGCTACTCAAGATGACGTCGGTATCAGCCGGGTTAGCTAGTGCATCAGCTGGCGCGGTGGGCGCTTCTTCCCGCCGTATGCTTCCCATCGTACCCCGCCGGGTGGGGTTGGCGCATTCTTTTTCAGGCAGAAGTACCTCAATGTCTTCTGTGGAGGGCACTACCCTTTCTGCAATGGTTCCTCTCGGGCTAGTTCCCTCCTTCAGCCTTTTGCGTAGTCTTTTACTCAGCCGTTTTCTCGACCCTTTCCTCGACCTTCTGTTCCGGCACCGCCACCCCGGAGGCTGGTTTGAGGCTTTCCTGCGAGTACTTGCGATGAATGGCGTCCATGACGTGCTCAACCTCGGACCATCTACCGCTCTTCACAAGGCGAGCGCCAGAACCCGAGCGAGTACCATTCCCTAGGCTTTTACCTACTCCCCCGCCGCCTCGTTGTGCGGAGGCGGCTTGTGAGGAGGCAGTTTGTGCAGAGCGTGGGTTTGCCCCGCTCTCGATGGAGTCGAAGAGGGTTTGTTGCACCCCGTCTTCTGCGCGGACGAGCTTTTCGGCGCGCACTCCGATGAGTCGCAGGGCGCGGGGTACCGCCTGCCCTACCACGATTTCATCTGCTCGCAGGGCTTCCACCACCAGGGAAGCGATCTGCATGCCGGAGTCCACGGGCACGTTTAGTGGGATAGCGCGGGTGTGCGTTTCGAAGGTGCTGTAGCGAATTTTGAGGCTGAGCCCTCCGGCGAGTTTCCCCGCGAATCGCAGGCGCTTTCCCAGTTTGAGACTCAGCTCCCGAATAGCAGCGCTCACCTCATGGGCATCGGTCGTATCCGTCTCGAAGGTGTGCTCGCCACCCATGCTTTTCTCTTCACGTTCGGTGATTACGGGGCGTTCGTCAATGCCGCGCGCCATGGCCCAGAGGTGCTCGCCCTGGGCGGTACCGAAGCGTTCTTTGAGCCAGTCCAGGCTCATGGACCTCATCTGGGCGATGGTGTGAATACCGTATCGGGAGAGCTGCTCGGTACTCTTCGCACCCACTCCCCACAGGTCGGAGACTTTTCTCGGGTCAAGAAATTCTTGAACGCGCTCGGGTGGAATGACCCACAGCCCGTTCGGTTTACTACCGGTGGACGCCATTTTGGCGAGCAGCTTATTGGGCGCAACCCCCGCAGAGGAGGGCAGGGATAGCTCCTGCGCGATGCGGTCGCGAGCGCGCTGGGCCAGGGCGACGGGGTCTTGGCCGTGCAGGTAGGCGCCGGTGAGGTCTACGAAGGCTTCATCCACGCTGACCTGCTCAACGTAGGGGCTCAGGTCATGAAGGATTGCCATGACGGCGCGGGAGTAGTGCCGGTAGTCGCCGCGCAGCGGCAGGACGGTGGCGTTGGGGCTGAGGTTCCGGGCGCGACTGAGCGGTATGCCGGAGCGCACTCCGTGGGCGCGCGCCTCGTAGGAGGCGGAGCATACGACCGAGCGGGGGCCCAGGGGCGCCACGATAATGGGTTCGCCGCGCAGAGCGGGGTTTTCGAGGAGTTCGACGTTGACGAAGAAGGCGTCCATGTCCAGGTGCATAATGACGCGGCCATTCCTTGCGCCGCTGTTCTTGCCGGTTCGCGTCTGCCCCATGTCGCCTCCTCTCATAGCTTCTACGCCCACCTACCGAAAATATAGCACATTTCTACGAACAATAGGGGTAGTATATCGTAAACATGTTCGCAAATGCGTTCTCTTGGGCTTTTCTCCACTAAGCTAGAAGAAGTGCACACCGCACGGCATCAGGACCGTACACAGCGACCACCAGCGAGGATAGTATGACTCCCCCTTCTCCTTCCGGAGCACCCACTCCCCAGGCGACCGAGAGCCTCACCGTAGCGGCACCGAATATCCCGGCGGATTCTGCGCACCTCGCCGAGCGTATTGCTGAAGAGCAGCGATCCTACCTGCACGCTTTTGACACTCTCATGGCTGAGTTTTTTACCCGCCAGCGCGAGCTGCTCGAGGGCATTTCCTCTGAGACCCTACCTCTGCTGGAGGCTATTGAGTCTCTCTCCACCGGCGGCAAGCGCCTGCGTGCCCTGTTGAGCTACTGGGGTTGGCGAGGTGCCGGCGGTGCACCAGTAACCGAGAACCGCACGTCCTGGTCTATTGTGAAGGCCGGCATGGCGGTGGAGCTGTTCCAGACCTCCGCGCTGATTCACGACGACATTATCGACCGCTCCGATACCCGCCGCGGCGCTCCCTCCGTGCACAAGCGTTTCGAGGCGGCGCACGAGCAGAATAGTTGGCGCGGTGATGCTTTCAACTATGGTCTGACCGGCGGTATCCTTGCCGGCGATCTGACCATGGCGTGGTCTGCCGAGGTTTTCGCGTCCCTGGGTGAGGGAGCGATTTATGGCGCTCCTGCGCGCACTATTTTTGACCGGATGCGCACCGAAGTTCTGGCGGGTCAGTACCTGGACGTCTACTCCGAGGTTCTCGAAACCGAGGACGCTCAGGCGGCTCTGCAGCGTGCCCTGAACGTGATTCGTTTCAAGTCCGCCAAGTACTCCTGCGAGCACCCCTTCACAATTGGTGGTGCTCTGGCTCTGCAGGCTGCCGTGCTGGAGAGCGGTGCAAGTGCCGTGAGCGAGCAGCACCCGGTACTTGCCGGTTACCGTGCGTTCGGCCTGCCGCTGGGTGAGGGTTTCCAGCTGCGTGATGACGAGCTGGGCGTCTTCGGCCAGCCCGAGGTGACCGGTAAACCCGCTGGCGATGACCTGCGTGAGGGTAAGCGTACCGTGCTGGTGGCGCTCACCTCCGCCGTCCTCGACGAGAAGGACGCGGCGCTTCTGCACAATAGCTTGGGCGACCCCGAGCTGAGCGATGAGCAGGTGGAGCGCATCCGCGAGCTGATGGTTTCTTCGGGTGCTTTCGCCAAGCATGAGCAGCTGATTGAGCAGAAGTCTCAGGCTGTGTTTGAGGCACTGGAGGCGATGAACCTGGACGAGCTGACGCATGCGGCGCTGACCGATATCGTGGGCCGTGCTCTGCGCCGCAAGGCATAGATGCGCTACGTCGCAAGGCGTAGAGGTCCAACACAGTTAGAACGTTAAATAGGTTGAGGCGGCATACCGAAGTATGCCGCCTCAACCTATTTAGCTATAGTACTGAGCCACTATTACCAAGCTGGTATTACCAAGCCAGTGCCTGCGCACGGCGACGGATTTCAGTCTTACGACCGTCAATCAGTGCGTCGATGGGACGGCCGGGCAGGGACTCGTCGCTGGTGTACAGCCACACGATAGCTTCTTCATCGCTGAAGCCGGAATCCTTCAGGACAGCGAGGGTGCCCTTGAGGGATTCGAGTACTCGCGAACCGTTCATGAACAGTGCGGGTACCTTGCGCACGTTGGTTTCCGGGTCGCGCAGCGCGATGAGCGTACCGTCAGAAATCAGGTTGTGAACGCGGGTCACCTTCAGGTCGAGTGCCTGCGCAATTTCGGGGATGGTTACCCAATCGCCGACGAGGGCGAAGGTCTGAGCAATATTTTCGTTAGTCACCTTTTAAGAGTGCCAGAGCTGGCACGTATTTACCACTTTTGACCCGCCGCAGGTTCGCTGCCCCTCCCGGATTCTTTCGTTCTTGTGCCCTGCCCGTTGTTCTTGCGTTGGAGTCGGGTCCACCGGCACTTTGTAAGAATTCGCTGAGTGTTCACCTGCCCGGCGCCCTTTGGCATCGCTTCTGCCCAGGTGGGCGGGCTAAAATGTTGAGACGTATGAATACTCCCAGCCCACGCCGGATTTCTCCTGTGACCCCTCGTTCTTCTGCAAATACTCCTGTTCCTCCCGCCACTCGTCCCGCTGCCCCGGATACCGCTATTGGTTCTTCGCAGTGGCTCAGTGGCGCCATTATTGAGGGTCACTACCAGGTGGGTTCGCTTATTGGCCGCGGCGGCATGAGCGAGGTGTATTATGCGCTGGACCTGTGGTCGAATAACCCGGTTGCGCTCAAGGTTCTCTCCCCCGCTCTGGCTGAGGATGCAGCGAACCGTCAGAAGTTCCACCGTGAGGAGCGCTCGATGCGCCAGGTGGGTGGCGGCGGACATACGGTGGGCGTGATCTCTTCGGGCACCGAATATTTTTCGGGTCAGATGGTCATGTATATCGTGCTCGAGTACGTGCACGGTTGTACGCTGAGCCAGCTGCTACGTGTACGTAATGCGCTGTCCCTGGGTGAGGCTCTGGATATCCTCATTCCGGTCGTGGAGGCGCTCTCGGAGGTACACGCTAACCGCTACCTGCACGGCGATATTAAGCCAGGCAATATTCTTCTCGACGCTAACGGTCAGGTGAAGCTCACGGACTTTGGTCTCTCCCGCCGTGACGATCAGGTGGATGCGGGCGCCCCCATGGGCACCCCCGCCTACGTAGCGCCGGAGGTTCTTGATCCGAAGGTGAAGGTCGGCGCGCAAGCCGATATTTTTGCGCTCGGCGTGATGATGTACCGCATGCTTTCAGGTCGTCTGCCCTTTGTTGGTCTGGAGAATGACCAGCAGGTGCTCTACCACAACGCCAACATTGAGATGCCCGCGCTGACCGATGTGGCGCCGGGTGCAGACCGCGACATTGCGGGGCTGATTTCGTGGTGTACCCGCAAGCAGCCTCACGCCCGCCCGGAGGATGCGACCGAGCTGTTTACGGCTCTGCTGGAGATTTCTGAGTCGTTGGGTGAGTCTGAGCGTGCTTGGCGTGCCCCCTCGTGCCCGGAGCCGGAGCTTCCTCTATGGGAGGCTGTTGCCGATATTGCGGAGCGTAGCGGTGCCGCGCAGATGGTGCGTAACACCCCGATTAGCGCGTTTAGCGATGCCCGCGATCTACTCGCCTACGATGTCTACTCCCCCGACAGCCTCGTGTACGATGCCTCGACGGCGGGTCAGGGCGTGCACCTTGCCGACGTAGATGCTGAGGACTCCGTGCTCAACCGCCAGGGCATTCCGCCTCTTGTGAGTTCCGCCTCCGATAATGACGATTCTGACACTGATCAGGAGCAGGAAGGCTCAAAGGGCAAATCCGGCAAGCGTGGTCTGGGCTCATTCATGAGCCGCCGTACCGCCGCGGCGAAGGGCCCGCTGACTCAGTCCGTTGGCATTGGCCCGCAGACGGAGCAGGAGTTCATCTCAGCTCATGGCGAGTACGCCCCAATTCATGCGGAGCGTTCGTTGAGTCCCTCCGGTACGCGTCGTTCGAAGTCTAAGGGGGCGGCGAGCGCAACTGAGGCTTCAGAAGCTGATGAGAGCGCTTCTTCTCAGGAATCCGAGCAGTCTTCGCAGAAGGATCCTCGTCTGCCCGCCAAGCAGTTTAGGACCCCGCCCTCGGGTATGGCGGTGGGCGGTTGGGCTCTGGCGCTGATTCTGCTGGGCATGGGTTCGAGCTTTACCGGTTGGTGGCTTGCGACCTCACTGGTGCAGTCTCAGTGGTGGCGCAATATTGAGGCGTTCCTGACCTTCTAGTAGTGCTCCCCCCTCGGGCGCTCTGTCCTCGTCTGTGCACTCTGTCCTCGTCTGTGCGGTGCGCAGGTTAAACGCAATGCCCGGGTCTTCATTCACGATGAGTGAAGACCCGGGCATTGTTTTTCTGCTATTTCTGACCGACTAGTACGGCGAGGCGCATGAACGTTTTATGCGCGGTTCTTGAGGTACTCGGAGACCAGGAACGCGATTTCCAGGGACTGCGAGTGGTTCAGACGCGGGTCGCACAGGGACTCGTAGCGGTCAGCCAGTGCTGCCTCGTCGATAGCGTCGGAGCCGCCCAGGCATTCGGTCACGTCGTCGCCGGTCATCTCCACGTGGATACCGCCGGGGAACGAGCCCAGAGCCTCGTGCACCTCGAAGAAGCCGCGAACCTCGTCGAGCACGTCGTCGAAGCGACGGGTCTTGTAGCCGGAGGGCACGGAGATAGTGTTGCCGTGCATCGGGTCGGTAACCCAGACGACCTTCGCGCCTTCAGCCTGCACGCCTTCAACGATTGCGGGCAGCTTCTCGCGGATGTTCTTCGCACCCATGCGGGTGATGAAGGTCAGGCGGCCGGGCTCGCGGTTCGGGTCGAGCTTGTCGATCAGTGCGAGTGCATCCTCAGTAGTGGTGGTCGGGCCCAGCTTCACGCCGATGGGGTTGCGGACCTTGGAGAGGAAGTCTACGTGTGCATCGTCGATGCCGCGGGTGCGCTCGCCAATCCACAGGAAGTGTGCGGAGGTGTCGTAGGGCAGGTGGGTGCGCGAGTCGATGCGGGTCAGGGCACGCTCGTAGTCCAGCACGAGTGCCTCGTGGCCGACGTACATGTCGGTGGTCTTGAGGGCTTCGAAGTTCACGCCGCATGCTTCCATGAACTTGAGGGCGCGGCCGATTTCGTTGGCGGTCTTCTCGTAGCGCTCATGCGCGGGGTTGGAGGTGAAGCCGCGGTTCCACTGGTGTACGGCGCGCAGGTCTGCGAAGCCGCCCTTGGTGAAGGCACGCACCAGGTTCAGGGTGGATGCGCTGGTGTGGTAGCCGCGCAGCATGCGCTTGGGGTCGTGTACGCGGGCTTCGGGAGTGAAGTCGAAACCGTTGACGGTCTCGCCGCGGAAGGAGGGCAGGGTGACGTCGCCGCGGGTTTCCATGTCTGCGGAGCGCGGCTTGGAGAACTGGCCCGCCATACGGCCCATCTTCACCACGGGCATGGAGGCGCCGTAGGTGAGCACTGCAGACATCTGCAGGATGGTCTTGACGCGGCCGGAGATTTTATCGGCGGTTGCACCCGCGAAGGTTTCTGCGCAGTCGCCGCCCTGCAGGAGGAATGCGCGGCCTTCAGCAACCTCACCGAGTGCCTGGCGCATGGCGTCGACTTCACCGGCGAAGACGAGCGGCGGTACCGAGTTCAGCTCGGCGATGGTGCTCTCAAAATCTTCGTGCTCGCTCCAGGTGGGCTGCTGGTCAATGTGCAGCTGACGCCAGGTGTCTAGGCCGTGGTCGGTGGCCTGCGAGGTGCTGAGGTTTTGATTGCTCATCTTCACTCCATCGGGATGGTCTTGTGCGTTTTCTGATTCAGCCGCGTTTCGGGTGCTCGGCGCGCCCTGTGCGGCGTGCTGGCTTGCGATTCTTCAGGCCGAATAGACCTAATTGTACTCTTGCTTGCTTCAACACCTAACCCTGCAGTCAGGTACATCTCACATGTTTAGATAGCGCCACCCGGTGTCGGCGATACGCGGGTTGATGTGCAGGGGATTTATACGCAGCAGGTTGATGAGCACCGTTGCAGAGCCGCATACGAAAGGGCGGGATGCGGCATGTACCGCATCCCGCCCTCTGGCGTATGTGTGCACCCGGGGTGCTGCCTCAGGGTGCTGTCTCAATGTTTAGTGTTGCAGGTGTGCGACTGCCGCATCAGCGCTCATATTTTTATCGGCCATGAGTTTCTTGACGCGGTCGGCGTACACGTCCACGTATTCCTGGCCGCTGAGGGCACGGATCTCGGAGCCAATACGGTCGGCGATTTCACGCTGAACGCGGTGGCTCAGGTCTGAGCCGTCGGTGTATTCCTCGAAGGTGAGGGGCTTGCCGATAATGGTGCGCACCTGGATGGGCTTGCCGTCGTGGCGCAGACGGATACGGTTCGAGCCGGAGGGCTGAATCAGGTCGGTACCGATCTGTCCGATGGGCACTACGGGCACGCCTGCTTCAACTGCGAGGCGGGCGACACCGACCTTGGGGCGGTAGCCGCGTCCGTCGGGGCTACGGGTGCCTTCGGGATAGATGCCGATGATGCCGCCGTCCTTGAGGACCTGCGCGCCGGCATTGAGGGATTCCTGGCTCTTCTGGCCGCCGGAGCGGTCCATGGGAAGCTGGCCGACGCCGCGGAAGAACGCCGCCATGGCACGGCCCTTCACGCCGGGGGTGGTGAAGTAGTCGCTCTTGGCGAGGAAGTTCACGGTGCGAGGCATGGCGAGAGGAATGAAAATGGAGTCACAGAACGCCAGGTGGTTGCTTGCGACAATGTAGGGACCCTCGGGCAGATTCTCAAGGCCCACCACGTCATGGTGGTACAGTCCCTGCAGCAGGGGGGAGCCAAGAATCTTGAGCGTTGAATAGAGGGCGGCGTTAGGCATGGGGTCTCCTCTCTGAATGTTCCCGGCTCAATTCTAGCGTGTCTGGAGAGGCGCGAGAGAACGCGCGATAATTAAAGAAAAGAGAACGATTTTTCTGCGCACCGGTGTATTGGGTGCGCTGGAGGCGATATACCAGCATCGGCGCTGTGCCCGCGGTAGCCGGTCGGGGTACGCTATAGAGCCTGCACCTGCGTTCATATTCGCGCAGGTTGGCGAAGGAGGACCATGAGCATTTTTGATAACTCGTTGGAGCCGCTCAAGCGGATGCGCCGCAAGGCTCGCGAGCGCAGGCTTCTAGCAACCCAAAATGTTAAGGACTCCCTGGCGCGTCGCCTCGAGGGCGACCAGGAAGCGTTCGATCACTCCCCCGTTTCTTTTAGTCCTGACCCGGCGCAGCATTCTGTGGGTATTTTGCTGGTGCACGGTTTTACGGGTTCACCGCATAGCATGCGCCCGTTGGCTCAGCATTTTATGGAGCTCGGGTATGCGGTGGAGATGCCGTTGCTGACCGGTCACGGTACTCATTGGAAAGACTTGCGCGATAGCACCTATGAGCAGTGGCTAGCTTCTGCCGAGCAGGGGTACCGTCGCCTAGCCGATCAGGGTCTGCGTGTGGTGGTCATTGGTATGTCGATGGGCGGCACGGTGGCGACCCATCTGTCGGCGCGCCTGCCGGTGGCGGGTACGGTGCTGATTAACCCCTATATGGTGGATGTGAACCCGATGATGCGCCACGCCGGTAAGGTGTCGAAGGTTCTGCCGATGCTCAAGGCGATTGGTTCCGATATTGCGGTTCCTGGCGTGAGCGAGGGCGCGTATTCTATCGTTCCGACGGCGGCGGTGCATCAGCTGCATCTTTTGGGTGCTGAGACGCGTGCGTTGATTCCGCAGTTGAAGGCGCCGGTTCTGTATGCGCGTTCATTGGGCGATCATACTGTGTCGGATAGCTCCCATAAATATTTTCTCGAACATTGTTCAGTTCCTGTAGAATTTAGGTGGCTGACCCGCAGCTACCATGTGGCAACGCTCGACTACGACGCCGAGTATCTTCTCTCCACCGTTCAAGCTTTTGTCACTTCCCTAAACCACTAAATTCTGAAGGTTCCACGCACCAGCCGGCGCATGCATCACCCGCCGCGGTGCGCAGAACACTCAGAAAGCCATCACGGCACCTCGAGAAATCGAGGACAGCCCGCGGCACCGGACCGCCCGAGCTTACGCCCTGATTCGAAAGGCGCATTATGAAAGTCTTCTCCGCTCCCGCTGAGGTTCTCGTCGACCCCTCGCTGAATCTGACGAGCATTGTTGAGCGTCACCGCGCCGACAGCACTAACCCTGTGCTGTACCGCCGCCAGATGTCTCCGGGTAACTGGCAGCCGGTTCGCGCCCAGCAGTTCCATCAGATGGTGACCGACCTGGCGAAGGGCATGATTGCCGCGGGTATCCGCCCGGGTGACCGTGTGGGCATCATGAGTCGCACCCGTTTTGAGTGGACTGTCATTGACTTCGCGATTTGGTACGCGGGCGCAATCTCCGTGCCGGTGTACGAGACGAACGCACCCGCACAGGCGGCATGGGCGCTCGCCCACTCTGAGGCTACCGCCATCTTCGTTGAGGATGAGAAGCTCCTGGCACGCATCGCCGAAGCTGAGGAGTTCGCCTCCACGACCGAGGAACCCATGCAGCTGCAGCACCGCTGGGTCATTGAGAACGGCGACCTCGATACCCTGAGCGCTCGCGCCTCTGGGGTAAGCGATGAGCATCTGGAGCAGGTACGTTCCGTTGCCGGTTGTGACGACCTCGCGACCATTGTGTATACCTCCGGCACGACCGGCCGCCCTAAGGGTTGCGCGCTGACTCACGGCCACTTCCTGAACCTGATCGCCAACACCAGGCTGGTCGAGCCCGAGATTGCGAACTCCCGCAACTCCTCCATTCTTTTCTTGCCGCTGGCGCACGTTCTGGCGCGCCTGATTCAGGTTCTGGCGCTGGACGCTGGCCTGGTCATCGGTCACTCCCCCAATATCAAGAACCTGGCCTCTGACTTGGACAGCTTCAAGCCGACCATGCTACTGGTGGTGCCCCGCGTCTTCGAGAAGGTGTACGAGGGCGCCATGGCGAAGGCGGCTAAGGGCGGCAAGTTCAACAAGTCTCTCTTTGAGCGTTCCACCGATGTTGCGGTGCGCTGGTCGCAGGCGAAGGTTGAGGGTCGCGTGCCCCTCAAGCTGGCGGCACAGTACGCTCTCTACGACAAGCTGGTCTACTCGAAGCTGCGTGCGGCTCTGGGCGGCGAGCTGCGCTACGCGGTCTCCGGCGGTGGTCCCCTCGGCGAGCGCCTGGCTCACTTCTTCCACGCGGTGGGCGTGCAGGTGGTTGAGGGTTACGGTCTGACCGAGACCTGCGCCCCGATTGCGGTTGGCCGCATCAACCCGTACCAGATTGGCATGCTTGGTCCGCTCATCCCCGGCGCTGAAGGCTACATCGCTGAGGACGGCGAGCTTCTGGTTCGTGGCGTGGGCGTGATTAGCAGCTACTACAAGAATCCCGAAGAGGACGCTCATGCGTTCACTGAGGACGGTTGGTTCCGCACCGGTGACCTGGCGCGTTTCGATGAGCGAGGCTACCTGAAGATTGTGGGCCGCAAGAAGGAAATCATTGTCACCGCCGGTGGTAAGAACGTGATTCCGGGTATTGCGGAGGGCCACTTGCGCACTTCTCCCCTGGTCTCTCAGGCGATGCTGATTGGCGATGAGAAGCCGTTCATCGCGGCACTGGTGACCCTGGATCCGGATACCCTGCCCGAGCAACTGGAGCACCTGGGTCTGCCGCGTTCGCTGACCATCCCGGAGGCTGCCGTTCACCCGGCGGTTCGTGCCGCAATTCAGAAGCTCGTGGATGAGGCGAACCAGCTGGTTTCCCGCGCCGAGGGTATTCGCGAGTTCCGCATCATGAACCGTGATCTGACCGAGGAAGATGGCTACCTGACTCCTTCGCAGAAGCTGCGCCGCGCGAAGATTCTGCAGGACTTCTCCTCCTACGTGGATGAGATGTACGGCAAGGTTTCCGATAGCACGTCGGATTCCTTGGCTCGTCTGCAGGAGTACGCTGCGGAGCAGTCTGAGAAGTTCGCTGAGCTACGTGAGCAGGCAGCCGAGCGTCTGCACGAGTATGCTGACCAGCAGACGGAGCGTCTTGCTGAGCTGCGCGAGCAGGCAGCTGAGAAGTTTGAGGAGCTGCGTGAGCAGGCAGCTGAGCGTATGCAGAAGCCGCAGGAAGATAAGGCTGAGGCTAAGGACGACGCTAAGAAGTCCGATAAGTCTGAGAAGGCTGAGGATTCTTCCGCTGAAGCTCCTGCTGAGAAGGCAGAAGCTAAGAAGGCTGAGAAGAAGTCTGAAAGCGACAACGACTAACCGGCTCCGGCTAGCATAACGAGAGGAGGGGGTCGTACCACTTAGGTACGACCCCCTCCTCTCGTATATTGGCTCGTGTATGTTGACCGCCCATAGCCTTCGGCTTCCGGGCGTTATCTAGCCGGCGTTAGTTGGCGGGCTCGTCGAATTCCAGGCCGAGCAGCGCGTTCTCAACGATTTCGGTCAGCGCCGGGTGAATCCAGTACTGGCCGCGTGCGAGAGTGCGCGCATCCATGCCGAAGCTCATTGCCTGCAGCAGCGGCTGGATGAGCACGGAGGATTCTTCACCGACCAGGTGCGCGCCGAGCAGCTCACCGTTGTCCTTGCGGGCAATCAGCTTGCACAGGCCAATCTTGTCTTCCATGGCCCAGCCGTAGGCGGTGTCGCCAAAGTTCTGTGCCTTGACGGTAATCTCAAAGCCTTCGCGGGCGGCTGCCTCGCGAGCCTGCTCCTCGGTCATGCCAACCACGGCAATCTGCGGGTTGCTGAAGATTGCGCCGGGTACATAGCGGTGGTCGCTGGCGCGCAGGTCCTCGGGGTGGCTGAGGTTGTGCTGCACGACGCGTGCCTCGTGGTTTGCCACGTGCTTGAGCTGGTAGCGACTGGATACGTCACCGAGGGCGTAGACGCCGGGTACGGGTGCGCCGTTGTAGAGCACGCGCTGGTACTTGTCGACGCTGAGCTGACCGCCGTCCTGCACGTCGAAGTAGTTCTTCGCGTTGAGGGTGTCGGTGTTGGGGCGGCGGCCGGTTGCCACGAGCACGGCGTCCGCGGGGATTTCGAGCAGTTCTTCACCGTTCTCGGTGGTGCGCTTGGCTACGACGGTCACGCTGCCGTCGGCGTTCTCACGGATTTCGGAGAGGCCAGCATTCTTGACGATGTTCCACTGCTTGCTTGCGGCTTCTTCGAAACGTGCCACGACCTCTTCATCCACGCCGCGCAGCAGGCGAGAGGAGCGGTTCAGCTGGGTCACTTCGGTGCCGAATGCGGAGAAGACGTGGGAGAACTCTGCCGCAATCACGCCGCCGCCGATGACGACCATGCGTGCGGGCAGTTCGTCCATGCGCATGACGTTGTCGTTGGTATAGACCTTAGCGGAATCAATGCCGGGCACGGGAGGCAGCACGGCGCGGGAACCCGCGGCAATCACAATCTGGCGGCCCTGCAGGCGGGTGCCGTCGGTCAGCTCGATGGTGTGGGAGCCGACGAAGCGCGCGTACTGGTCGTAGAAGTCGACATTGGGCAGGCCGGCGCGCCAATTGCGGCCGCCTTCAGAAATCTGGTCAATGCGGGATGCGAAGATACGGTCACGAATCTGCGCCCAGTGCACGGCGTCCACGTGTGCGTCGACGCCCAGGTGCTTGACCTCGCGGGTCTTCTGCGCAATGGTCGCCGGGTAGACGTACATCTTGGTGGGGATGCAGCCAACGTTCAGGCAGGTGCCACCGAAGATGCCGCCGTCGATGAGGGCGACCTTCTTATCGTCCCATTCGGGGCCGATGAGGGTATTGCCGGATCCGGAGCCGATGACGATGAGGTCGTACTGTGCTACGCCGTCAATGCGTTCTACGTTCTCGATGCTCATGTGGTCCTCTCGTATAAGGTGTTGCGGCTGGGCTCCTCCCCCAGCGTGCCCCTCGATGACGGGCTTATTTCTGATACTGCCACTATAACGCGTGGAAGGTCTGGGCTATTCCCAAGATCTCATCTCATTGCCTGTTGATACGCAAAAGTGCGCCGCCCCAAAGAACACAGTGTTGAGAACACAGCTGTTTCTTGAGAAGACGCACTCACGCATTGAGAGCTATTCGAGCCCGCGGATGAGTATTCCTTAGAGATCAGCCATGAGCCCAGCCAACAGGCGGGTGAAGTCAATGGCGGGGTCAACCGACTCTTCGTCGGGCCAAAAATGAATCGGGTACGCGGCCCCCTGGGCACGCTGCAACACGGGGCTTTCAGCGAGCACGGGGTCTGCCACGAGCTCGCCAAAGAGGGAGCGCATTTCGTCGCGGCGGTAGCGGTGCTCGCTATCGTTGGGGCGCATCTTGTTAATAATGACGCCCGCACCATCAATGCTGATGCCGCTTTCCTGCTGAAAACGCACGATGGCGCGCAGGGTTCGTTCAGTGCCCGCCACGGAGAAGAGGGAGGGCTCAGCGACCGAGAGGATACGCTGGCTGACCGCCCAGCCCATCGAAGATAGGGTGCCGAGGAATGGCGGGCAGTCAATCAGGATTACGTCATAGGCGTCCGCTGCCGCTTCCACCATGCGCTTGAATCGGCGGATGAACGGCGCGGCGTCCTGGCGGTCCACGAGAGTGGATCGCGCCGAACCGCGCGCCACCTTCACGCTACCGGTGGTCACGGGGTTATTGGTCAGCAGGGTGGGTTTGCCGACGAGCGCGTTCCAGGAGGAGCTACCGGCTTCCTCGGCAAAGGCGCGCTCATTGGAGCTGGCAATCAGGGAGGCAACGTCGGGGATGGTTTCATCCACCGCCAGGCCGGTGCTGGCGTCGCCGTGGGGGTCGAGGTCAATAACGAGTGTGGAGAGTCCGCTGTGTAATGCCGCGGAGGCAAGCCCCAAAGTGATGGACGTTTTGCCGACGCCACCTTTGAGGCTGCTGATACTGACGATGCGGGGCATGCAGGTCCCTTTTATGAGTGAGGTGTAATGCCCCTTTATTTTAGCGAATCTTCGCTTTTCTTCCGGCTCTGACAGGGGTGTATCTTGAGTTTTTTCTCAAGTGGGCATTGAATATTCCCTCGGGCTTAAAGCTTCAGCCCGCGCTCGCCACCTGGTGGGTGGTAAACGCGGGCTGTTCTACGTTTTATGTTTTATGCCTGTGCGCGGCGGGCACGGCGGGCGGCGAGTTCGTCGCCCTCGAAGTTTTCGTGCATTTCTTCGCCAGGCTGGCCGTTGAGGTTCATTTCGATTTCGCGCCAGACGCGGCCGATAGCGATACCGAAGACGCCCTGTCCCGCCTGAACCAGGTCAATAACTTCGCTCGGGGAGGTGCACTCGTAGACGGTGGTACCGTCGCTCATCAGGGTAATGTTGGCAAGGTCGTCAATGCCGCGGGTACGCAGGTGCTCAATGGAGGTACGAATCTGCTGCAGGGACACGCCGGTGTCGAGCAGTCGCTTCACAATCTTGAGTACGAGCACGTCGCGGAAGCTGTAGAGGCGCTGGGTACCGGAGCCGGATGCGCCACGCACGGTGGGTACAACCAGGTCGGTACGTGCCCAGTAGTCGAGCTGACGGTAGGTGATGCCAGCTGCCTTGCAGGCGACGGCGCCACGGTAGCCGAGGTTTTCCTCGACCACGGAGACAGGGTCGGTGAAGAGTACGCCCTGTTCACCGCGCGGAGGCGGTGCTACGGGGAAGAGGGTGTCGAAGCCGTCCAGGGGCTGGTCGAAGCCCTGGGGTGCCTCTTGGGTGCCTGCGGCCTCGCCTGCATTTTCGGCTACCTGCTGCTCTAGCACGGTCCCTCCTTTTCGTTAAACCCTTTTAAGTGATTCCACCGCGCCCTATCAAATGCGGTCGATTCGTTCCGGTGTAGACCCGAGTTTCGGGTGAGATCCTAGGGGTGAGCCCTAGAATCTGTGTCTATGATTCGCGCGGTTCCTCTCGGTTCCGGCACGGTTTTCAATGCTACACATTGGTTCGACAATACGATTCGCGGAACACGTCTCGATAGTGCGACCGATGCGCGATAGGCGCGGTTGTTCAATCTATTTTAACTGATAGAGGGCTCTACTTAAAATTGAACCCACCGGAGCGAATGATCTTTTCGCTATTCTTCATCCCTATCCTTCCCCTTATCCTTGGCCTGCTGTTCTATACATTTGGCGGGTCTATATACTCCGCGGGCGGCTCAGGACATCAAGGGTCGCGGATTCTAACGGGTTAAAAAGTGAATGCGTACGAACAGTGTGGTTCGTACGCATTCACAGCTGAGTTGAGTGAATAGCCTTGGCAGGCCGGGAGCCCCCTTGGTGAGAAAGCTCTTCGTGTTGGACGAAGGGGTAGAATTCCGAGCGTGCCGGCGTCGGCTTCGTCCAAATCTAGGGGCCGCTACCCCGCTGGCGCGAGATAGAGGCTAGAGGGATTCACCGTGGTCAGCGGTGCATCCTGTAGGGAAAACCCCGTTCGGGGTGCGGTAAAACCGCGGGATATGCGGGCAGGCTGTCCGGTAGCCTGCCGCATCGTACGCCTATTCGTAGGTAGGCATTGCCGATTCGACGAGCGTTGCGTGCAGCTGCAGGCACAACTTGCGAATCTTATCGGCACGTTCCTGCGCCTGAGCCTGGGAGGCTGCGTCGCGGCGCGATGCCAGCGGAGCCACCGCGATTTCCACGAGGGAGATTTCGCGGTCTGCTGCAGACTTGAACGCGCGCAGGTGGCGGGGCTGAATACCGTGCTGGGTCAGCTCTGCGCTCACGCGGGCAATCAGCACATCGTAGTCGGTGTACTCCACATCCGAGCCATCTTCGAGCAGTCCGAAATCAATCAGTTCACGGATCAGCTCGGGGGTGGTGTTAGCGTACTCTGCCAGCTCGCGCAGGGTGTAGGTGCGACCTTCCTGCTCATCCGGTCCAAGGACGCTGTCCAGGACGTCTTCGCTAACGGTGGCAGGCATGGAGTTCAGCACGCGACCGGCTTCCAGATCCTCCAGATGCTGACGGATGACCTTGAGCGGCATGTAGTGATCGCGCTGCATGGTGAGAATGTAGCGCAGGCGCTCAATGTCCGTCTGGGAGTACTTGCGGTAACCCGTTTCGGTACGGCTGGGGTGCACCAGGCCGCGCTCCTCCAGGAAGCGAATCTTGGATGCACTAATACCGGGGAACTCCAGGTCGAGCTGGCTAAGAACCTGACCAATGGTCCGGCTCTTAACGTCACGCGGGTTACGGTCAGAGTCGCCGTTCTCCACGTCCTCTAGTTCAACCTCAGCGTTAGTGAGGTTTTCATCGATGCGTGAGGTCATCTATGTCTTTCGGGTACTTTGTTCAGCCGATGTCGATACGAGCCGAAATTTGAGTGAGTGGCTCGTTCCCCCGGTCGGGAGTCTCGCTTCGTGCCGAACATCTTTGCTTAGTGTTGAGAGTGTGATAGATAAGTTCAGTTGTTTATCACGAAATGATAAACCGCAAACCTTCGAGACAATCTTATAGCCTCACAAGGCATTTTGCTATTCAGTTCGCCCTTTTCAGGCGCATTTTGAACCCAAAAATAGCCACACAATCAAACACTATCCAGTAGAGACAGTACCAATTTTAGCAAAATTCCAATGCTTCAAACACGTATATCTCATATTGGACTGCTTTACGGGGAAAATTTTATCTTCTCGCGATAGTTGAAGTTTTCATCACATTTAACTTGAAAGAGGCTCCCACTAGGGGTTTAGCCTTCTTTCAAGCCCCTCAGACGGCTTCAGAGACCCTCAAGATGAACCTTATATGCGCCCGTTTATTTGCGTTTGTGTGCACTTTAAATGAAAAACGGCGAGACCAATCGGTCTCGCCGTTTCAACACTACGTACCTCTTACACGAGGCCGGTAGAAAACTAGACGTCTATCGGCTTAGAGCTTGTCCAGCTCAGCCTGGTAGCCCTCTGCGTTCAGCAGGTTAGCCAGGTCGTCAGCGTTCTCGGGACGAATCTCAACGATCCAGCCCTCACCGTAAGGATCGGAGTTAACCAGTGCGGGGTCATCCTCCAGACCCTCGTTGACAGCAACAATCTCACCGGAGATGGGAGCAAAGAGGTCAGAGACAGACTTGGTGGACTCAATCTCACCGAAGCTATCCTCAGCAGCTACAGAGTCGCCAACGGAGGGAAGGTCGACGTAGACGACGTCACCCAGTGCATCCTGAGCGTGGTCGGTAATACCAACACGGACGGTGCCCTCAGCGGTGAGAGCGGAAACCCACTCGTGCTCAGAAGTGTAAGAGAGTTCTGCGGGAACGTTGCTCATAGCAGCGGTGTCCTTTCAGTGTGTTCTTGCGTAGCGCGGACCTTCCCGCGCACGGTTCCGTTCCGCGTGTGGGATTGCGAAACGTCCTACACCAATTATCACATAAGAAGTAACGCGGGGCACGTCCAAACACCCCCGTACCATTTCTATGACGCTATTTTTCCTCTTCTTACTCGTGCACCTAAGCATCCGTCTCTTATCGACCTCTAGGCGCCTCTCTATTAATCACTTTTACGCCCCTGGGTCCACTCCCCTATATCGGGGAGTAGCAGAGACGCAAAAAGCTCAGGACCCCACATCACAAGGGTGCAGGGCCCTGAGCCTAAAGACTAGAGAGCTAAGCTCTCACAGCGTCTTAGCGGGAAGAAATGACGCGCTCGGAGAAGCGGTTCGGGTTACCGAAACGGTGTGCGGTAATCGAAACAGCCTGCTCGCGGAGGAAGGGCAGCATCTCGATACGGCCAGCCTCGGTGACCGGTGCGAAGTACACTGCAACATCCGGGCGACCACCCAGTGCCGAGTAGATGGACTTCACATCGTTACCGATGTAGCGGATACGGGTGCCTTCCAGCGGGGTACCAGCCAGTGCGCGAACCGGGGTCTTAGCGTTCGAAGCCAGGTACTCGCGGAACTGAGCGTCCGACTTGACCTCGTACTTGATGCCCTTGTTCTCCAGAACACCACGGACGTCGACCGGCAGGTCCTTACCGACGGACAGAGCAACCGGTGCGTTAGCTGCCAGACCGGCGAGCACAACGCGCAGGGTCTCTGCTGCGGATGCGGACTCGTCTGCACGAACCAGAACCTGAGTGGGTACGTAGCGCAGGATGTTGCGCTCGACGCCCAGCTTCGAGGGATCGTGGCCGAAGCCGAACTCGGTGTCCCAAGCGTGTGCGTCAGAGGAGACGCCGCGCTTGATGAATGCGAAGTCATCGCGCTTGCCGAGCTCAGAGTTCTCGATGGTAGCCAGGGTCTCGCGGACGGTCACCGACTGGGTGGTTGCGGTCGCGGTTGCCTGTGCGGGCTCCCAATCGGACAGAGCGATCAGGTAGCTGGGGCCACCAGCCTTGGTACCGGAACCCACGGTGGACTTCTTCCAACCACCGAAGGGCTGACGCTGAACGATTGCACCGGTAATTGCACGGTTGACGTACAGGTTACCTGCCTGGACCTTGGAGAGCCACAGCTCGAGCTCGTCAGCATCCAGCGAGTGCAGACCTGCGGTCAGACCGTAGTCGGGTGCGTTCTGCAGCTCGATTGCCTCTTCCAGGGTGTCAGCGGTCATGATGCCCAGGATGGGGCCGAAGTACTCGGTCATGTGGTACTCAGAACCGGGCTTGACGCCTTCGCGAACACCGGGGCTCCAGAGGCGACCGGTCTCGTCCAGTTCCTTGGGCTGAACGAGCCAGCGCTCGCCCGGGCCGAGGGTGGTCAGACCGCGCAGCAGCTTCTCTTCCGGCTTCTGAACAACGGGGCCCATCTGGGACTCAATGTCCTGCGGGTGTGCCACGTGCAGCGAGTTGACGGAGTCAAGCAGCTGACGGCGGAAACGCTCAGACTGTGCCACGGAGCCAACCAGGATGACGGTCGAACCAGCGGAGCACTTCTGACCTGCGTGGCCGAATGCCGAGTAGACGACGTCCTTGACAGCCAGGTCAATGTCAGCGTTCGGGGTAACGATGATGGAGTTCTTACCCGAGGTCTCACCGAACAGGGGCAGGTCATCACGCCAGGAGCGGAAGAGCTCAGCAGTCTCGTAACCACCGGTCAGGATCAGGCGGTCAACCTCGGGGTGCGAGATGAGCAGCTTGCCTGCAGCGCGGTCAACAACCTTGACGAGCTTCAGAACTTCCTTGGGAACGCCTGCATCCCACATGATCTCTGCGATCAGGGCACCGGTGCGAGCGGTGATGGTTGCGGGCTTGAAGATGACAGCAGAACCTGCAGCCAGACCTGCCAGAACACCACCGGCGGGGATAGCGGTCGGGAAGTTCCACGGGGGAACAACCAGGGTCAGGTCAACAGACTTGGGCTTTGCGCCGTCGATCTTCTCGAGGTCCTCAGCCAGCATTGCGTAGTAGTATGCGAAGTCGATTGCCTCGGAGACCTCGGTGTCGCCCTGCTCCAGGGTCTTGCCAGCCTCAGCTGCCATAACCTCCAGCAGGTCACCGCGGCGCAGTGCGATAGCCTTACCGACCTTGCGCAGAATCTCTGCACGCTCGTGGCCGGAGAGCTTACCCCATGCCTTGCCAGCCTCTTCGGTTTCCTTGATCAGCTTCTCAGCCTCAGCCTCGCTGGTCAGCTCGTTAGCCTTGAGGGTGTCGATGCCCAGCTTGGTGGTCTTGGAGCGCTCGAGGATTGCGCGGCCCCACTCACGGTTACCTGCCAGTGCGGGGTCGGTGTCGGGGGTGTTCTCGAAGCGGCCTGCGGGGACGAAGACGTTGTCCTCGTTCTCGGTCAGACGGTTCTGGGTGCGCTTGGATGCGGGAACCTCGTCGGTGACGGAGTTCAGTGCACGCATGAAGCGGTCCTCTTCGCGCTTGAAGATGGACTCGTCAGTTGCCAGGTCGAAGATACCGGACATGAAGTTCTCGGAGGAAGCGTTCTCCTCGAGACGACGGATCAGGTATGCGATAGCAACGTCGAATTCCTTGGGGTTCACGACGGGCACGTACAGCAGCAGGTGGCCAACGCGACGGCGGATAATCTCTGCCTGCTGCTCAGCCATACCAATCAGCATCTCGAACTCGACGCGGTCCTTCACGCCGCGGTCCTCGGACAGCAACAGTGCGAAAGCAACGTCGAAGAGGTTGTGGCCTGCAATACCGAGGCGGATGTTCTTCACGTGCTCGGGGCGCAGTGCGTAGTCCAGAACGCGCTTGTAGTTGGTGTCAGCAGCCTGCTTGGTGTCCCAGGTGGTCAGCGGCCAGCCGTGCATAACAGCTTCCACGATTTCCATGGAGAGGTTTGCACCCTTAACCAGGCGGACCTTGATGCCTGCGCCGCCAGCAGCAACGCGCTTTGCGGACCACTCCTGCAGGTGCTGCATTGCAGCCAGGGTGTCGGGCAGGTATGCCTGGAGCACGATACCGGCTTCCAGGTCCTTCAGGTGGGGCTGGTCCAGGATCTTGGTGAACACCTCAATGGTGAGGTCCAGGTCCTTGTACTCCTCCATGTCCAGGTTGATGAACTTCTTGGGGGAGCTGGATGCAGCCAGCTCGTACAGCGGGGTCAGGCGGCGAACAGCGGTCTCAACGACCTCGTCGAATGCCCAGTGCTGGTGGGGGCCGGAAACAGCGGACACCTTGATGGAGACGTAGTCAACGTCGTCACGTGCCAGCAGGCGCTTGGTCTCAGCCAGGCGGTGCTCTGCTTCCTTGTCACCCAGAACTGCCTCACCGAGCAGGTTGACGTTCAGGCGGTTACCGGTCTTGGTCAGCTCTGCAATTGCGTCGCCCAGCTTCTCCTCGGAAGCGTCGACAATCAGGTGACCAACCATCTCGCGCAGCACGCGGCGTGCAACGGGAACGGTGGGCCATGCGACCTTGCCAGCCAGCTTGCCACCGAAGCCAACAGCGGACTTCATGTACCAGGGCAGGAAGGAAGGTGCCAGGCCGGAAATACGGGAAAGGTTGCGGCCGGAGACGTTGTCGTCTTCGGGGCGAATAACGCCATCAACAAAGCCGACGGTGAAGGGAAGACCATTGGGGTCCTTCAGAACACCGGCGAGCTGCTCAGCCGCGAAGGTGGGCTTGATCGACTGGGACTCATTTACCCACTGACGAACAAGCTGACGAGCTTCCAGAGCCATCTTCTGGTAGTGCTCAGATGCGAAAGGATGGGTCATCCTTGACTCCTAACTATCTCACTGTGTGCGGTGCACACCACGTTTGGCGATGTCTCTATTTCACCACAAAAGGGTAATAAATACCTCATTAGAAAAACTGAATGTTTTTTCCAAAATCCATTTAGTTTTTCTAAATGATTGTGCGGTGAGGTTTTCACCCCGCGCCCCCTCCGAACCTCCTGTTCGAAGAGACAAGGTGAAGTTTGTAGCGACATCGCTATCCATCTCTCTCAGGCTAGCACTTTCAGAGCGCAAATATCGAACCCACTTCGTAACAGACGAACACTTCAAAACCAGTCCCAAAAGCATCTTCAACCCCAAGAATCGTCACATTCAGCGCGAAAATACTCGCTACACAAGCCAACATGCCGGCACCCCATTTCAGGCGTCTCAAAAAGAGCCGGCCGGAAGCCTGCGCGGTACCATATACAAGAGTCCACGATGAGAGACGCACCATGGAATACGGTGGCAGCCACAGCCAGCGCAATGCCGAGTGCACCAGGGAGGAAAATATGTCCATCTACGACATCCGACGTATGCAAATGCTCCTCGAAATCCAAGAACGCGGCACCGTCATCGCCGCAGCCGAAGCACTCAGCCTCACCCCCTCCGCCGTCTCCCAGCAGATTGCCACCCTCGAAAAAGAAACCGGCACCCCGCTTTTGCAGCGCATCGGCAGGCGTGTACAGCTCACCAGCGCCGGACTCATCATTGTCGACAGCGCCCGCAGCATCCTGCGCGAACTCGACCGCATGCAAACCTCCGTCGCCAACCTCACCGGCGAACCCGCAGGCATGGTCCGCCTCGCCATCTTCCAGTCCGCAGCCTTCGCACTGCTACCGGAAACCCTCAGCTACCTTACCGAACACGCACCCTCACTCACCCTGCAGGTACTGCAAATCGACCCCGAAACCGGAACCTCCCTGACTCGAAGCCGCGAATACGACATGGTGCTCTCCGAAGCCTACCCGCACCACCACATCCCCGAATACCCCGAACTGCACTCCGAACTACTCACCGAAGACCCGCTCAGCCTGATTGTGCCCAGCACCTCCACCATCACCTCAATCGAGGAGGCGCACGCACTGCCCTGGGTTCTCGAAATGGAACAGAACACCTCCCGCAGCTGGGCGCTCAACCAGTGCCGCACCGCAGGATTCGAGCCGGTCATCCGTTACAGCGCCAATGACATGATTACGAACTCCAACCTCGTCAAAGCAGGATTCGCCGTCACCATCGTGCCCGGCTTCATCCTCTCCTCCCTCTCCACCACCGAGGGGCTACGCATCGTGGAGCTACCCGGCAAGCCCTGCCGCAAAATCTTTACCGCCGTACGCCGAGAGTCCGCCGCCAACCCCGCCATCGCCATGGTGCGCGAAGCACTGCACCACGCGGTGCAGGTGGCATTCGGCGAACACGACAGGAGCGAAACCGCATAAGAAAAATTAACTGCCAGCCACGCCGGCAGACTAGACATTGCAAAGGTCGGGGCCGTTCCCACGAACGACCCCGACCTTTCAACATACCTTTTTGAACAGGCGCCTATATATAAGGTATAAAACACACAACAGAGCCACTCCCCCGCCGTGCCCATCCTTCACAGGAGCCAGCTCCAGGTACCAGCGCAACCGCTAGTTCAGCGAAGCAACCACAGCCGAGCTCTGCACCTCGTAGAACGACGACGACAAACCAGCCGCCGCCATATCCAGCACAGCACTCACATGAACCTGCTTCAATGCAGAACCGGCAACACCCGAAGCCACCTGATAATTCAGCTGAACATCCAAGCGGTGACCGCGAGGAATAGCGGTGCGCAACTCCAGAACGTTCTCGCTGCCAGCACCAGCCTGACCGGTCTGTTCACTACGGCGCACCGCATCAAGATTCAGAGCATCCACAGGAGCCACCAGGGCCGAAGCACCCAGGTTACCCGAAGGCAGCACCGCCTGACCCGAGGCAACACGAAGAGTCACCGCAGGATTCAACAACAAACCAGTCTTCGGGTCCTGCGCGCGAGCACGCACCATCAGGCGAGTACCCACCGGCAGCGTCGAATTGCCCTCATTAATAATGCTCAGGCGAGTCGGCAGATTCCGGAAAGCAACAGTACGCGCCGGCTGACTCTGCAAAGACACAGCCTGCACACCAGAGACCGCCTTCAACTCCAGGCGGATGCACGACTCGTTATAACGCATCGGAACCTGCACCAGCGCAGAACTCGCCGCGCCGCCGTTCTGTCCACCACTGTGCTGTCCACCACCGTGCTGACCGCGCTGTCCACCACGCTGTCCGCCAGGACGCTGGGTCACCGGGGTCACGCGAGCGCGCTTACCGCCCGAACGAGTTGCCGCCTCCGCAGCGCTCACGCCGCCAGCCACCAGGGCAGCCGAAGCCCCAGCAACCTTCAACGCGGTACGGCGAGAAGCGTTCATCAGATTATTCTTAGTCATTTTCTACTCCCCTAAGCCTTCGCGATACGGTACACGCCGCTAATCGTGCCCTGCCACCAGGTGCCGTAACGGTCAATCGTGCCCACCATCTGCAGGGTGTCACCACCGCCAAGCAGCAGGCTCACATGCTGAGGCAGGCGCTGCTCGTGCATCGTCTTACCGGTTTCCATGTCCAGCGCGACCGCCCACGCGTAGGCGCCATTCGCCAAACCAGCCGGACCGCGGCGACGCTCACAGGTGTAAATCAGACCGTCAGCAGTGGAGTAACGAGGAACAGCCGAAGAGTAAACGTCCTTACGGTCCCAAATCTTACGCAGACCACGGTTGGTAATATCCCAACGCTCCATACCGGGGGCAAAAAGCGCATTCGCAGGAACCGACGGGCCGGCGCCCTCAGGGTACTTCGGGTAGGGGTAGCCGTAGGTGCTTGCACCCACCATCGTGTTACCCACACCGATCATGGAGTTCTCGGTGCCAGAGGTGCCAGCGTTAAACAAGCCAGCGCTACCGACCTTCGCACCGTTATCGGTGCGGTACACAATGACCGACTCCTGAATATCAGAGTTATCGGTCAGCATCACGTAATCGGAGCCGTTCGGGCCAAAGAAGGTCGGGGAGGCGCCAGAACCCCACGCGAGCTTGCCCGGCTTACGGGCGCTACCGCGGTCGTACGCATGCCACCACTTGAGGGTGGGCGCACCGGTTGCCGTAGCGTTCAGCATATAAATCGCGTGGGAGGTCACCACGCTCACGCCCTGCGGGCACGCCGAAATCGAGTTATCGATACGCTCACCAGCAATCGACGCCTTATTCAAGCGCATCGAGCGAATCGTGCCGCGGGCAGAATCAATCACGGCAATGTAGCCATTCTTCGTCGCAACCCAAATGCGACCGGCCCAGTCGGGCACCAGACCAACCACAGCGTCGTTGGCGCTCTGGGCGAGCATACGGCTCAGATCAATGCGCTCATCAACCCGGATGCTGCGTCCGTCGTTGGAATGAGAAAGGCGCAGCAGGCACTGGGAGCCATCCACTAGAACCATGCGATCCTGCGCGTCAAGGTAGGCGTACACACCGCCGAGAAGTGCACCCTTAGGGATGTCCAAGTGGGAGAGCTCGCGGCCGGTGTGCGGGTCAAGAATAGAGAGCTTCGGGGTAATGAACTCGCCGTGGGCGAAGACCTGGGTGCAGAGCACCTGAATGAAGCCGTCGCGTCCGGCGAGAATCGTCGGGCAAGCGCCGCCAAGCTTCGTGCCGGTAATCGTCCAGTTACCAGCGCCGGGGCCGGCAAGAGGAGTAGCGTCAGAGGACTGGGCATCACCGTGCATAGTGGTAATGCCGGGTGCGCCCAGGTGGGGATTCACCTGGGCGTTATAGGTGGGGGTCATTGGTTGGTTCTTTCTAACGGTGAGTGGCGCACACCTTCAACGGAGTGCACAAATATGCGCTTTCACATGCGCAAACGTTTCACATTGTAGGGCTAGAAATCAGTTTTTGACGACACTAAAGGGCACCTTGAAGCATCACTCAGGCAATGCTTGAAAGCTTCCTCTAGAAAACTCTCACGCACCACCCTTTAGCTTCAAGGTACCCTTCCATCCAGGGGATTAGTTTTAGCTACTTCTCCATCAGCGCCTTTGCCAGCGCATCGTCAAGCACCAAATCAGTAATCGCACCCGTACGCAATGCGCCACGCAAAGCACGCACACGGTGCGTACCAGACGCAACACAAATACGGCGCGGAATACGAGCCAACTCCTTCGGAGTCGGACCGGACGCACGCTTATTCAACTCAAGATCAGCCCAGGAACCATCCTCACGCAGAAGAATCGTGCACATATCCCCCACAACGCCCAGTTCACGCAACTGACGCTGCTCCTGCGCCTCAAAATAGCCACCCGAATACACGTGAGAAGGAATAGGGCCACCAAAAGCACCCACACCAAAAATAGCGAGGTCAACATTGTGCTGGGCATGCAGGTTCTTCTGAACGCTACGCTCACGCCACATGGCGGTCTTCGTGTCCGCGTAGTCAAAGAACGCGGGAACCGGGAAGTGAATCGCCTGCGCATCATAGGCATTCACCAGCTGCCCCAGCAGAGAGCCCAGGTACGGAATACCCGAATGATGCGCGTTACCGGCGCCATTCATCTGCACGACAGTCACACCCTTCAGAGGGCGGCGCGGCAGGTGACGAGAAATCTCAGTCATGGTCGAGCCCCACGCCACACCCAGGCTTGTTCCGTTGTCCATCAGAGAGTCAAGCAGCGCCGCGGCAGTACGGGACACCTGACTCATACGGGCGATGGGGGTCGCGTCCGGGCGCACATTCACGAGGGTGACGCGCACCTTATAGCGTTCACCGATGCGGCGCTCCAGTTCGCTACGGGTACGGAAGGATTCATCCAAGCGGATCTGCACCATGCCGCTTTCACGAGCACTTTTGAGCAGACGCGACACGGTGGCGCGAGAAACTCCTAGACGAGCCGCGATAGCGTCCATCGTCATGTTGTGGATGTAGTACAGCTGCGCCGCCTCATAGGTATGGTTAGCGCGTTCGTTCATCGGTCGCAGACCCCCAGTGAAAATCCGTTCAAGCTACTTGGTTATTATTTCACCATTGGGTTTTACTATTTGCAAGATGAAACCCAACGCCGCTCACGCGGCACGATAAGAAAGAGCACTACATGAGCTCCCAGCACTTTGCACAGCAGTCTCAGCTGACTGCTGCGTCCCGCGCCCAGGCACTCAAGAGCATGGTCAATGAAGAACTCGACGTCCTGGTCGTCGGCGGCGGCATTACCGGTGCAGGTATTGCCCTCGACGCAGCAACCCGCGGCCTGCGCACCGGCATCGTCGAAGCAGGCGACTGGGCTGCAGGCACCAGCGCATGGTCCTCCAAGCTCGTCCACGGCGGCCTGCGCTACCTCTACAACCTTGACTTCAAGCTCGTGACCGAAGCACTGACCGAGCGCGGCCTGCTGCTGAACAAGATCGCTCCCCACCTGGTGCACGCACAGCCCTTCCTGTGGCCCCTGAAGATGCCCGTCATCGAGCGCGCATACTCCGCAATCGGCATCGGCATGTACGACACCCTGGCATTCCTCGGTTCCCGCGGCCACAAGGGCGTTCCCTCCCAGCGCCACTTCACCAAGGCAGGCACCAAGACCGTCTTCCCCGACATCAAGGACTCCGCATTCAGCGGCGCAATCCAGTTCTACGATGCACGAGTTGACGACGCACGCCTCGTCATCGACGTCGTCCGCACCGCTGCAGGCTACGGCGCACTGGCTGCATCCCGCACCCAGGTTGTCGGCTTCACCAAGGACGCATCCGGCCGCGTTATCGGCGCAGAGCTGGCAGACCTGGAAACCGGTGAGCGCCTGAACGTGCGCGCAAAGCACGTCATCAACGCAACCGGTGTGTGGACCGAAGAGTCCGAGTCCCTGGCTAACCCCGAGGGTGGCCTGGAGGTTCTGGCATCCAAGGGTATCCACATTGTTGTCCCCCGCGACCGCATCAACGCAACCAGCGGTATCTTCACCAAGACCGAGAAGTCCGTTCTCTTCATCATCCCCTGGCAGCGTTACTGGATCATCGGCACCACCGACACCCCCTACGCCGAGGATCGCGAGCGCCCCGTCGCAACCAGCAAGGACATCGACTATGTGCTGATGCAGGCCAACAAGCTGATCGCTAACCCGCTGACCCGCGAGGACATCATCGGCACCTACACCGGTCTGCGCCCGCTACTGCAGCCCAAGGTCAAGGACGGCGCAGCATCCACCAAGGTTTCCCGCGAGCACACCGTGACCGAGGTTGCACCCGGCATGAGCGCAATCGCAGGCGGCAAGCTCACCACCTACCGTGTCATGGCTGCCGACGCTGTCGACTTCGCGCTGGGCGAGCAGGCTAAGCAGAACCCCTCCGTAACCGCAACCATCGGCCTGGTCGGTGCAGACGGCTACCACGCAATCGCTGCTAACCGTGCACGCTACGCAGAGCGTTACGGCTGGGATGAGGACCGTATCACCCACCTGCTCGAGCGTTACGGCGCACAGATTGAGGACCTCGGCGCTCTCATCGACGCTGACCCGTCCCTCGGCGCTCCCCTGGCTAAGGCACCCCAGTTCCTGCGCGCAGACGTCGTCTTCGCTGTCCGCTACGAAGGTGCTCTGCACCTGGAGGACGTGCTGGTTCGCCGCGTACGTCTCGACCTCGAGCAGCGCGACCGCGGCCTGGCAGCAGCAGAGGCGATCCTCGACATCATGCGTTCCGAGCTCGGCTGGGACGACAAGAAGGTCAAGGAAGAACTCGACCTCTACGCAGCACGCGTACAGGCCATCCGCGAGGCGGAGTCCACCTCCACCGATGCTGAAGCATCCGCAAAGATTGAGGCTGTCACCCCCGTGGCACCCCGCGTGAAGCTCTAATCCTTAGAGCTTTCGCACACCTTTCGTGGCCGGTTATCTGGTACGAACCGACCGTTCACCCCTCACCGAGCATGGGTTAGCTCATATTCTTCGGTGAGGGGTGGACGGAAGGTTAAATAACCGTTTACGATAATCCCCTGCATAAGAAGCAGCGAGCTAAATACAGGGTTAGCCCACTGGTACGATCTGCTTCTCAATCAGACATTCAACCAACAATTTTCGTAGCAACCGCTACACATTTCAGCACAGCGTTGTGCCCCGATCCGCCCGTGCGGTGAGGATGCACGGGAACATGCAAGCAAAGGTTCGCTTGCCTTCCAGACGCTTCGTCTTCAAGGAGCAACAATGTCTCTTCTTGCTTCCGCAGGAACTGTACTTGCAGCCGGCTCTTCCGCTCTCGTGGATGCATCCGGCGCCCCCACCACCCTCGGAATCTTCGCTTCCGAGTTCTTCGGTACCTTCATCCTGATTCTGCTCGGTGCCGGCGTATGCGCCGCAGTGACCCTCAAGAAGTCCTACGCTAAGGACGCAGGCTGGGGTGTTATCACCTTCGGATGGGGTCTGGCAGTGTTCACCGCCGTGTACCTCTCCTTCCATTCCGGTGCACACCTGAACCCCGCTGTGACCGTTGGCCTGGCAACCGCAGGCAAGGACCTGGCAACCGGCGTTCCCGCAACCCCCGGCAACATTGCCCTGTACATCGTCGCTCAGATGCTCGGCGCAATGGCCGGCGCAACCGGAGCGTACCTCACCTACAAGAAGCACTTCGATGAGGACCCGGGCGACCGCCTCGGCATCTTCGCAACCGGCCCCGCCATCAAGTCCTACGGCTGGAACTTGCTCACCGAGATTATCGGCACCTTCGTCCTGATTGGCTGGATCATCGCATCCGGTAAGACCCCCGCCCAGACTGGCCCCTTGGCTGTTGCCCTGGTCGTTGTATCCATCAGTATGAACCTCGGTGGCGCAACCGGTTCCGCTATCAACCCCGCACGTGACCTCGGCCCCCGTATCGCCTACACCTTCCTGCCCATCCCCGGTAAGACCGGTTCCAACTGGTCTTACGCATGGGTTCCGGTTGTTGGCCCGATTATCGGCGCAGTCCTCGCCGGCCTGATTGTTCCGGCAGTTCTGCCCCTCTAAACCTCTCTAATATCCCCCGTTCTTTTGTTCTAAGGAAAAATCAATGACGACTTCTCTGCACTCCGCAACCCTCGACACCGAGCGCAAGTACATCCTCTCCATCGACCAGGGCACCACCAGTTCCCGCGCAATCCTGTTCAACAAGGCAGGCGAGAACGTAGCATACGGCCAGCTCGAGCACGAGCAGATCTTCCCCAAGGCCGGCTGGGTCGAGCACAACGCAACCGAGATTTGGCAGAACGTCCGTAAGGTCGTAGCAACCGCTATGGCAAACGGCGAAGTCAACCACCACGAAATCGCTGCGGTCGGCATCACCAACCAGCGTGAAACCACCGTCGTGTGGGACAAGAACACCGGCGAGCCCGTCTACAACGCCATCGTCTGGCAGGACACCCGCACCCAGGAGATTGTGGACGAGCTCGCAGGCGAAGAGGGCGTCGGCAAGTACCACGACATCGTCGGTCTGAACCTCTCCACCTACTTCTCCGGCCCCAAGATCAAGTGGATCCTGGACAACGTTGAAGGTGCACGCGAGCGTGCAGAGCGCGGCGACCTGCTCTTCGGTAACACCGACACCTGGCTGGTTTGGAACCTGACCGGTGGTGTTGACGGCGGCGTGCACGTCACCGACGTAACCAACGCATCCCGCACCCTGCTGATGAACATCCGCACCCTCGAATGGGATCCGCAGATCGCTGCAGACATGGGCATCCCCATGAGCATGCTGCCCGAAATCAAGTCCTCCTCCGAGGTGTACGGCTTCGGCCGCGCAACCGGTCTGCTCGCAGGCACCCCCATCGCGGGTATCCTGGGCGACCAGCAGGCTGCAACCTTCGGTCAGGCTTGCTTCGAGAAGGGCATGGCGAAGAACACCTACGGTACCGGTAACTTCATGCTCATGAACACCGGCAACGAGCCCGTCTTCTCCAACAACGGTCTGCTGACCACCGTCGCATACAAGATTGGCGACGCTGCTCCCGTCTACGCTCTGGAAGGCTCGGTCGCAATGAGCGGCTCCCTGATCCAGTGGCTGCGCGACAACCTGCGCATGATTGAGCACGCTGCAGAGTCTGAGGAACTGGCTACCTCCGTCAAGGACTCCGGCGGCTGCTACGTTGTTCCCGCGTTCTCCGGCCTGTTCGCACCTCACTGGCGTTCCGACGCTCGCGGCGTCATCGTTGGTCTGACCCGCTACGTGAACCGTGCACACATCGTGCGTGCGGCACTGGAAGCAACCGCATTCCAGACCCGCGAGGTTCTGGACGCAATGAACGCTGACTCCGGTGTTGAGCTCTCCGAGCTGCGCGTGGACGGCGGCATGACCGCTAACGAGTTCCTCATGCAGTTCCAGGCTGACATCCTCGGCGTTCCCGTAATCCGCCCGAAGGTTGTTGAGACCACCGCTCTGGGCGCAGCATACGCTGCAGGTATCGCTGTTGGTTTCTGGAGCGGCGAGCAGGACGTTGTGGACAACTGGGCTGAGGACAAGCGCTGGCTGCCCTCCATGGAGCCCGCAGAGGTTGACCGCCAGTACCGCCTGTGGAAGAAGGCTGTCTCCCGCACCCTCGAGTGGGTTGACGAGGACGTTCCGACCGCCTAATCACAGCACCCGTTGCCTAACGGCACGGCCCGCGTACTAGCGACGCCCCGGCTGCTTCTCCCCCGCTATGGGGTTGAAGCAGCCGGGGCTTTTCGCTGTTTTATGACGCTCAATTCAGCGTTTATTGCGGCGTAATTTCTACAAAAATTAGTGCTGGGGTACGGTGGGTGATTGTAAATGCAGTATCTTCCGCCGGCTGCTTCCCGCGGTATTGTTCGTGAGGTGTCAGTACCGCACAGGACGCGTACGCGACATATTCATGCGCTGTCCTGACAGGAGTCGACGGTTCGCGCTGATACTTTATTTACGTTCCCGTCCGCCACGGTGCTTCACGTACTGCGGCGGACGGACTTTTATCTCTTGTTACTAGGTTCTCTGCATTAACGATGAGTGGGGTTCGCTTTTCGTGTTGCAGTTCTCGCTGTAAAAATCACTGGTTTTATGCCCCTTGTTGAGATACCCGTTTACATGTTGTGTGGGGTTGGTCTAACAGCGTTTGTTTGCCTTTGATGTCCACTTCAAGCGCCGTATCATAGATATATAGGCTTATTGATTCTATTCTGGTCGCCGAAGATGGCGGTTAGTTAAGCATCTGGCACCTACCCGGTGCTCACGAGAGCGGAGGTACGCTCCGCTGGAAGGAGGGAGCGGGTTATCCCGCACCGATTATGGTTGATGTCCGTCGCCGCAAGCTTGCAATTATTGCTATGAACGTTTCGGTTCTTGCAGCTGCTCTCTCCTGGTTGCTGGTGCTCTTCTCCGCCCTGTACTCTGCCGCGGCTGTGCCGTGGGCTCTGGGCGTTGCTATCGTGCTGACGGTGATTGGCGCCTACGCGCTGTACCGCTACTACTCCAAGTACTCGCACGTGCTCCCGAACGAAGACCCGGATGCGCACGATGTGCTTGGCCACGACCTGCACTCGACCCATCTGCCGCACCTGCACCACACGGAGGGCAATACCAACGGAGTAGCCGCTAAGTAGCGAGCTCCTCATCCCCCAGACAATATAAATGTGCCGCCTCACTGATACCGGTGAGGCGGCACATTTGCATTAAAATCGCGGTTCAGAGTCCGACCCTACACTCAAAATTATTTCTGGTTTGAGTCAGTGCTCCGCTGCGCTTCAGCTTCGGCTCTGGCTAGTTCTATCTTTTTGTTCTTTTCGACGATCAGAGCGTTATATTTCCAGCCGGGGATTCGTTCAAAAAGCCACCCAACCCAGAGAAGCGCAGCGGTAATGAGAGTGACAGGAATCAGAAAAATGAGGGCTCTCGGGTCCCGGGTGTGGTCTGAGGTGCTCCCCGCGGTAAGTTCCCACAGCGCAAGGATTGGTGCCGCCATTATAGGCATCACTATAAAAAGAATGAGGGCATAGTAAATGCCCATCTTACTGCCGGGTTTACCTCTATTCATACGAGCTTGGGTAACGGCTCTCTCCAGGCGTTTGTATTCCTGCAAGGTTTCGCCGTCTAGAAGCGAAGCGTTAGGGATCTTGGCCATGACGTACCGTACGGCTTCTAAATCTGAGGGCGAGCAAATAAAGATATGTCCCTGGGACGTAACGGTATATTCTTTCGCAATGTCGAGGCACGCCTGCGCGTAACGGTTATTGAGTTCTCGACTCTCCGGGTTTTCTTTGAGTTGCCGGCGGAGGTCTTTCAGGTCTTCCATGTTTCTCCTTGCAATTTCAGTCATCGTTGATCCCATCGTTGGGGCACGAGAAACACAGGTCATCCCCCACCCGGTGCGGGGTGGAGAAGCCGGAGTATTGAATTGCGGTGTATCGGTGTGTACTTCACAGAATGCCAGCTCCTCGGGCTCAAACAAAATTGCCGAGCATCCTGAGATATTTCAACGGCGGTACAAACGGCGGTGCATACATCTCATACATAACGGTCAGTTATAGACAAAACCCGCTACGGGTACGGTACGGAGGCGCCCCTCCCCTATGATGGTTGAAAGGGGTATTTACCCTTGCACCATCTGCAGTACACACCCACGAGCCTACGAGGAAGAGCATGACCAAAGCGACCGATTCGCCGCAGCCGCCGGAAGCGCTCGCGCGCTGGTACACGCGCTACGCAAGCCCCGTGGGCACTCTCTACATCGCCGCCCGTGCGGATGCGGTTGTCGGCATCTGGTACGAGGATCAGGCGCATTTTCCGCTCCCTCATGAGCTTGGTGGACTGATTGAGAATCCTGACGCCTACCTGCGGGATCGCAGCGCTACTGAAGGTGAAGAGCCAGCCGGTGAGTACGCTGCGGCACAGCTGCTGTCGTGTGCTGCGGCAGAGCTCTCCGAGTATTTTGAGCGCAAGCGCACTTCTTTTACGTTGCCGCTAGATCCTGAGGGCACCGATTTTCAGCTGATTGTGTGGGAGCACCTGAAGACTGTTCCTGCCGGGTACACCACCACTTACGGTGAGATTTCGCGTGCGGTTGGCCCCGGTGCTCCGGCGCAGGCGGTGGGTCAGGCGGTCGGCCGCAATAAGGTTTCTATTATGATTCCGTGTCACCGCGTTATTGGTGCTGATGGTAGTTTGACCGGCTACGCTGGCGGTGTTGAGCGTAAGCAGTTCCTCCTGGATCTGGAGGAGCCGGAAGAGGTGCGGGAGGCGCGGCTCTTCTAGCGATGTCACCCGGCGGTGATTGAGACTTGTCAGAGGGCGGAGCGTGCATCGGATGAGGGCTCTGCCCTCTGTCGTACCTATTTTCGTTTTCGTTGCACTGCACCACGACACGTAATCGAATATACTTGCGATTTACTCATGCTAGGATTAGTGTTTAAGTAGAACATGCTTCCGAAATACTCGGATGAGCACAGCAATCTCAGAGAGGAGAAACCGTGACCTCGCAACCTACTATTCCCGCCAACCCCCTCGAAAACACCCCGAGCTACCCCATGTGGGTGACCGATAAGCTTCTGCGCGACTACTACGACGCCGAATGGGGCATGCCCGTCACCGATGAGCGGGGACTCTTCGAAGCCCTGAGCCTCGAAGCTTTTCAGGTGGGCCTCTCCTGGCGCACGATTCTTGCCCGCCGTGAGGCATTTCGTCGCGCTTTCGAGGGGTTCGATCCCGAACGCGTGGCTGCGTTCACCGACCAGGATGTTGCGCGGCTCCTCCAGGACGAAGAGATTATCCGTAACGAGCGGAAGATTCGCGCGGTCATCTCCAATGCACGACTGACCCTTCGGATGCGTGAGCTTGCCGCCACGCCGCGTGACGCGTCCGCGGAGGATATTCATCTTCCCCTCATTGCTCCGGCATCCATCTCAGCTAAGGCAGACAGTACCGAGGCGACAGCCGCACGCCGCCGTCGAGCTCGTACGCTAAGCGATGAAGACCTGAACCGGATGCGCGAGCGCACCCTATCCGACGGCACGCGTGTACCGGGCGGGCTACCGGCGTGGCTGTGGTCCTTCGCGCCGCACGAGACTGTCGCGCCGCATACCCTGGAGGATATTCCGACAGATACACCCGAGTCCGCGCTTCTTACCAAATCTTTTAAGGCACTAGGAGGTGTGTTCTTGGGACCGGTGACCGCCTATGCGCTCATGTGCGCGGTCGGTATGGTCGACGCGCACCTGGTGGACTCGCATCGGCGAGGCTGTTCGGGGCTCTTTACCTAAGCCCCCTCGCCCTAAGCTCCCCACGCTTGGCGTGCTTGCGTGCAAGGGCGCAGAAAAGCCGCGCGCCACTTCGTAGAAGTAAGCACGCGGCTTCTATACGTTGAGAGGTTCCGCTCTGAATTAGATCGTCACAGGGTTAGATCATCACGAAGAGGAAAATCAGCGCCAGCAGCGGCGGGGTCAGCTGAATCAGTGCCGGCTTGCGCTTATCCGGGGAGGTGAGGAACAGGTAGACACCGGCAATCGCCATGGAGCCCAGGCCTGCGAACATGAGTGCCACACCTACCTGCGGGGAGCCGAACCAGAAAGCGAGCAGACCGGTTGCGGCGATCCAGGCGAGCATCAGGTTGTACAGGCCCTGGTTTGCTGCCATCTCCTTGGTAGACTCGGCGAATTCTTCGGTCATTCCGAAGGTTTCGCGACCCTTAGGCTTAGTCCAGAGGAAGGATTCGATAATCCAGATGTACACGTGAATAGCGATTGCGACGAAGGCAAAAACGGTGGTGACCGTTGCGAGTGCCTGCATTGTTTCTCCTTAAGCAGTAGGTGTTCTATTAGGCACCTGCCCGTTCTTTATTCTGGAGCACAACCTGTGGTGATGTTCAGAATCATGCAGGAGCAAGCACAAGAAGTAATTCTACGCTTCTTCCCGGTTTATCGGAATTTCCCTGAATATGCGTGAAACCCCTCGATTCGTCGTCTGCAGAGAAATTTGCAGGGTTCTCATCGAGGGGTTTCTTACGCGGGGTTACGCTGAATCCGGTATCGGTCTTTAGCCCATCATGAGTGACAGAGCAAAGGACCAGACGCAGACCAGGCCCAGCAGAATAGCGCTGTACTTGATGGACATGGAGGTGATCTTCGATTCTTCGCCGGCGCTGTTCACAGCCGCCGCCGCAATCGCGATGGACTGCGGGGAAACAATCTTACCCATCACGCCACCGGCGGTGTTTGCGGCAACGAGCAGGGTCGGATCAACAGCAATCTGGGCTGCGGTGGTGGACTGCAGGCCCGCGAAGAGCACGTTAGCGTTGGTCACCGAGCCGGTCACGAACACGCCAATCCAACCGATGATCGGGGACAGCAGCGGGAAGACCGGGCCTGCTGCCGCGAGCGCGAGCGCAATGGAGGTGGTCATACCGGCGTAGTTCATCACGTTTGCGACGGACATGACCAGGCAGATCATGAGGATCGGCATCTTCAGCTGGTTCCAGGTGCCGCCGAGTTCTTCGAAGGCTTCGCCCCAGCTGATCTTCGAGGTCAGGACGGTAATGATTGCAGCCACCAGAATTGCGGTGCCGGATGCACCCAGGGTGTTCCAGGAGAACATCGCGGTCACGGTCTTGCCGGCACCGGTGGTAATCGCTTCGTGAATGCCGGGGATGGGGAACGCCAGGGTTGCGGCACCGAGCAGGCCGTTGGTTGCGAAAATCGGTTTCAGTGCGGTGGACCAGAGCAGGATGGTTGCGGAGAGGAAGATGAAGGGGCTCCACGCCTTAACGATCTCAGCGCCGGTGTGCTTGACGCTCTGCTGAGCCTGAGCTTCTTCGAGGCTGGGTGCGGTGGATTCACGGTAGATGTGCTTGGGCTGCCACTTCTGCATCACGAGCGCCAGGGCGACCAGGGAGAGCAGCGGCGGGATGATGTCGACCAGTTCGGGCGAGCCGAGCAGCATCAGGATGGCCACCTGACCGCCGGAGAAGATCACGCCGGTCATGAGTGCTACCAGGCCGACTTCGCGGATGCCGCGGATGCCGTCCTGGATTGCAACCATCAGCAGCGGCACGATTGCCACGAAAATCTGCAGTACCGGAACCATGCCTGCGGACAGGTGCGCGGTGTCGAGGCCGCCGACCTTAGCTGCGGTGGTCACGGGAATACCGATAGCACCGTAGGCGCCGGAGGCGGCGTTAGCTACCAGCGCCAGCATGGATGCCTTGAGGGGGTTGAAGCCCAGGGATACCAGCAGTGCCGCGGAGATAGCGATCGGGATACCGAAGCCTGCCGCGCCTTCGATGAAGCCACCGAAGCAGAAGGCAATCAGCAGCACCTGGATGCGCTGGTCATTAGAAATCGAGGAGACAGAGGAGCGCACGATGTCGAAGTTACCGGCGCGTACGGCAATGCGGTAGAGCCACACCGCCATGAGCACGATCCAGCCGATCGGCCATGCGCCCGAGAGGAAACCGGAGAGGATAGAACCGGCACCCGCGGTGATGGGCAGGCCAAAGACTGCGCAACCGATGATAAGGGTGGTGCCGAGGGTCAGCAGTGCTGATTTGAGGCCGCTGAGTTTGAGGACGGTCAGGCCCAGCAGGAAGAGGATGATGGGTACTGCTGCGACCAGTGCGGAGAGCACCGGTGCGTTCAGCGGGTCGTAGGTTTGCTGCCACATGGGGCGGGGTGTTCCTTTCGGTCTGTGCTTTAGGCGGTCGCTTCTTCCGGTACGGCGTCTGCGCTGTATGGAAGCGTTCGGGCCGCATAAAAACCGATGGGCCCGTCCTGTGTCTCGTGGACGGGTCCATCGGTGAAGCGTGATGGTCTTGAGCTGCCGGGCGTTTGGTGATTTGCCCTGGCGATATACCGTGGCGCGGCGGCGGTGAGCGGGACCTTTCCCGTTCACTAGGTGCTCATGACTTTATCTGTCTAAGCTAACAGGTCTCTCCTTAGACTTCAGGATAGGGTGACCTTAAGTGTGCACAAATGAAACTTATATGCATATTTGCACCCGGCGCCGCTCTCCCCGGCTCTCTCCCCACCTCTCCGCCTCCGTCCCTCCCCCAGCACCCAATCCTAGATACGCGAAAGCCCCCTCCTACTTCACGTAGAAGGGGGCTTTCGCTAAACCGTGTCGCGGTACCTCACCTTTCAGGGAAGGCAGGTTACACGCATCGGAGCTTCACGCTGTTTAGGAAACAACCAGGGACAGAACGTAACTCCAAACACAGGTGATAGCCAGCAGGATTGCGCTGTACTTGATTGCCATGGAGGTAATCTTGGATTCCTCGCCGGCGCTGTTTACTGCAGCAGCTGCAATTGCGATGGACTGCGGGGAAACAATCTTCGCCATCACACCACCGGCGGTGTTAGATGCAATCAGCAGGGTCTGGCTGACACCAATCTGATGTGCGGTGGTAGCCTGCAGGCCAGCGAAGAGGATGTTGCTGTTCACCACAGAGCCGGTCACGAACACGCCGACCCAACCGATGATCGGGGACAGCAGCGGGAAGATTGCGCCCACAGCGGCAACAGCCAGTGCGATGGAGGTAATCATACCTGCGTAGTTCATGACGTTAGCAACGGACATGACCAGGCAGATCATGATGATCGGGGTCTGCAGCTGCTTCCAGGTTGCACCGAGTTCCTCGATAGCCTCGCCCCAGCTGATGGAGGAGGTCAGGATGGTGATGATTGCAGCCACCAGAATTGCGGTACCGGAAGCACCAATGATGTTCCAGGTGTAGGTCACGTCAATTGCCTTGGGGGTTGCAACGATCGGTGCGGTCTGCTGGATGGTCTGGTGCAGCCACGGAACGGGGAAGGTGATGTTACTGAAGGCCAGCAGACCCCCCTTAGCAAAGAGCGGCTTCATCGCGGTGGACCAGAGCAGAATCACGACGGACAGGTAGACGAAGGGGCTCCATGCCTTGAGGATTTCGCCACCGGTGTGCTTGACGCTCTGCTGAGCCTCAACCTCTTCCAGGGAGGGAGCGGTGGGCTCACGGAAGATGTTCTTGGGCTGCCACTTCTGCATGATGAGTGCCAGAGCAATCAGAGCCAGCAGCGGCGGGATGATGTCGACGAGCTCGGGGTTACCGAGGCCTGCGAGCAGGACAGACTGGCCGCCAGAGTAAATCAGACCAACAATCAGTGCTACCAGACCGACTTCGCGGATACCGCGCAGACCGTCCTGAATAGCAACAAGCAGTACGGGGATGAGAGCCGCCATGATCTGGATAACCAGGACCATTTCGATGGACAGTGCATGCAGGTCCACGCCACCGCGGGTTGCTGCGGTGGTCACGGGGATACCGATAGCGCCGTATGCACCGGAGCTCACGTTAGCAATCAGTGCGAACATTGCGGCCTTGAGCGGGTTGAAGCCCAGGGACACGAGCAGTGCAGCACAGATAGCAATCGGGATACCGAAGCCTGCAGCGCCTTCAAGGAAGCCGCCGAAGCAGAATGCGATCAACAGCATCTGGATGCGCTGGTCGGTAGAGATGGAGGAGATGGAGGAGCGAACAATTTCGAAGCCGCCGGAACGCACAGAAATGCGGTAGAGCCACACTGCCATGAGCACGATCCAGCCGATGGGCCACATGCCCGAGAGGAAGCCGTAGAGGATGGAGCCTGCACCGGCAGTGATGGGCATACCGAAGATAGCGCAACCGATGACCAGTGCAATGACGAGGGAGATAACGGCAGATTTAATACCGCTGAGCTTCAGGACGGTGAGGCCCAGAAGGAAGAAAATAATCGGGACTGCTGCCACGAGTGCGGAGAGTGCGCTCGAGTTCAGCGGGTCGTAGACTTGCTGCCACATAGTGTATTGCGTTCCTTTCCACGCCCGGAGGGGCGGGATCGAGTTGTGCCGTAAAGCCTACCCAATGGTGCGCGTGGCGGTGTGTGTGCCGTGTGCATAAGGCTTGGCTCCCTGCCGTCTTGTGCGTTGGGGAGGCTATCCCACCGGGATATTTGCCTTCACTTGGGTTCGTGTTGGTTTTGCGGCTATGAAATTCAGTGTGTATGAAGTCGTGTTTTAGTCACAGAAACCTAAATATTCCTTGATTTGTCAAGGGAAATTCAGTGCCAAAGCTAAAATTTCTGACCGCTAAAACGCGATTCCTTGTGTACCCAATGTACCACCCATCACCCACAAAATCGGGCATATTCCAACATTTAGATCGAAGCTCATAATTGCAACCTAACCTAAAGCCCCACCGCTTTACAGGTGCAATGCCGGCCCCTCCCCCGCCATCCCAAGGAAGAGAGCGCCCTTCAGTGCTTCCAGCCGTGTTTTTGGCACCGACTCCCGCATTTCCCCATCCAAGCAAGCAAAACAAAAACCACTAAACGGCATACAAAAAAGCTCCGGAAGGAAAAACCTTCCGGAGCTTTATCTGTCGGGTTGACAGGATTTGAACCTGCGACCCCTTGACCCCCAGTCAAGTGCGCTACCAAGCTGCGCCACAACCCGATTCGTTATTCACGATATTGTTTTCAAGGTTTCCCCTGAACACTCGAATAACTATACCGGGCTTTTAACCCCCGCGCAAGCCAGAATCCCTATTTTTAGAAAAAATCTTAAAAATCTTTTCCTCGCAGATTTTCCGCGCAGAATCCAGCGCGCGGGGGCCAAGCCTAACAAGGGGCCAGCCCCAGCAACACGGCATCAGGCAGACACCCCGCTACTAGCGGCGGCCGCCCTTACCCTTCTTAGCCTTCGCGCTCTGACGCTCACCCAGGGAGCGGCGCTCACGCACACGCATCGAAATCTCAATCGGAGTACCCGTGAAATCAAAAGTCTCACGCAGACGACGCATAATGAAGCGGCGGTAACCCGGATCCAAGAAGCCGGTAGTAAACAGTACGAACTTCGGCGGACGCGAAGACACCTGAGTACCGAAGAGAATACGCGGCTGCTTACCGCCACGCAGCGGGTGCGGATGCGCGGCCACAATCTCGCCCAGGAACGCGTTCAGGCGACCGGTCGGAATACGCGAATCCCACGACTCCAGCGAGTGCTCCAGGGCGGGCACCAGCTTGTCCTTGTGCCAGCCGGTCTTCGCCGAAATGTTCACGCGAGGAGCCCACTGCACGTGCGCCAGGTCGCGCTCAATCTCGCGCTCAAGCATGTAGCGGCGATCCTCATCGAGGGTATCCCACTTATTGAATGCCAGAACCATCGCACGACCCGAATCAATCACGGTCTGCACGATACGCACATCCTGCTCAGAAATCGGCTCGGAAACATCCAACAGCACCACGGCAACCTCAGAGCGCTCCAGAGCAGTCTGAGTACGCAGCGAAGAGTAGAACTCCGCACCCTTAGCCATGTGCTGGCGACGGCGAATACCCGCGGTATCCACAAAACGCCAAGGGTAGCCACCCAGCTCAATAATCTCGTCAATCGGGTCACGAGTCGTACCAGCCAGGTCATTCACCACGGCACGCTCAGAACCAGCCAGCTTGTTCAGCAGCGACGACTTACCCACGTTCGGGCGACCCACCAGAGCCACACGACGCGGGCCACCCAGCGCCTCCGGCTGAGCAAACTGCGAGTGCTCCGGCATGACCTCAAGGATCTCGTCCAGAGCATCCGCCAGGCCACGACCGTGCAGACCCGACACCGGGAACGGCTGACCCATACCCAGCGACCAGAGGTTATAAATCTCCGGCTCCAGGTGAGCGTCGTCAATCTTGTTAGCAATCAGAATGATCGGCTTCTTCACGCGGCGCAGCATACGCACAATCTGCTCGTCCGAAGCGGTCACACCCACGCGGGCATCCACCACCAGGACCACAACGTCGGCCTGCTCCACAGCGATCTCAGCCTGCTCAGCAACCTGAGCATCAATACCGCGAGCGTCAGACTCCCAACCACCGGTATCAACCAGGGTGAAGCTCTTACCCAGCCACTCAGCCTTATAGGACACGCGGTCACGAGTCACACCCGGCTTATCCTCAACCACCGCTTCACGGCGGCCCAGAATACGGTTAATGATGGTCGACTTACCCACGTTCGGGCGGCCAACAATCGCCACTACCGGATCAGCAAGCTGCTCTTCCTCATCCTCAATGTCGAAGCCCCAGGCACCCAGCAGGGCGCGGTCCTCTTCATCCAGGTCGTAGTCCTCAAGACCCTCAAGAAGAGCCTGAGCACGCTGATCAGCGGTCTCATCATCAATCTCAGCGAGGCGCTCGATAACGTCGTCCTCGCCACCGCCCAGGTACTTATCTTCGTAATCGTCGCGGATAGCGTCCTCAGCCATGCGCATTCCTTTCTCTACCCGCCCCCGCGCCCAACCCAAGGGTCAGCACGCGAGCGCGGCTCAACGTCTTCTCGGGAGCGGATGCACCACTCCCCCAGCGTTTCGGCGGGGCCTAGCCCGCGCGCTTCGCCTTCAACTGGTCATTCACAGCGTTAATCACTGCAGAGACCGTCGCATTAAAATCAAGATCCGAGCTGTCCACCAGGGTCACACCCTCGGCAGCTTCCATAAAGTTATTGACCTTCGAATCCTTCGCATCACGCTCAGCGATCTGCTTGCTCAAGTCACCCGAAGCGCCGGACTTCTCCGCGTTCTCCAGGCCACGGCGCGCCATGCGCACCTCTTCAGAAGCAGTCAGCAGGATGCGCGCATCAGCATCGGGAGCGACCACGGTGGTAATGTCGCGGCCCTCAGCGACCATGCCGTTAATAGCGTGGTTAATCATCCACCGCTGCAGGCCAATCAGGTGCTCACGAACCGCCGGAACCGAAGCCACAGCAGAAACGGCCGAAGAAATGCGCTCGCTACGAATCTCCTCACGGATATCGGTCGAGCCCATCAAAATCTCTTCTTCCTTAATGTTCGTACCGAACACCAGGGGCATCTCCTCGACAGCCTTCGCGATCGCCTCAGCGTCGTTCAGGTCAATGCCAAGTTCCAGCACACGGTAGGTTGCGGCACGGTACATTGCACCGGTGTCCAGGTACGCCAGACCAAAGTGGCGTGCAACTTCCTTAGACACAGACGACTTACCGGAACCGGAGGGACCGTCAATAGCAATCGTCAGTTTAGGGTTCTCGTGCATCAGCACTCCTTAAAATTCGTCTCAAACTTTATGCCGGAAAATACAGCTTTAACTCTACTTCACAACACGCCAACCGCGAGCCGACAAATCGCGGACCAGAGCCTCATGAATAGACGGATTGACCGAGATTTCAGCCATACCCACCGGGGCACCCGTCGAGTGCTCCAGACGCAAATCCTCAAGGTTCGCGCCCAGCTCACCAATCTCGGCAAGCAAACGAGCCAGCGTGCCGGGGGTGTCGTCCACCAGCACCGTCATCTTTGCAAACGCGGCGGGAGCAGTACCGTGCTTACCCGGAATACGGCTCACGCCCGCGTTGCCTTCGCTCATCAGCTGCGCCAAATCCAGGCGAGCACCGGACGCCGTCGGATTCTCCAGCGTCGCGATGAGACGGTTCAGGTCATCACGCACCCCGTAGAGGGTCTGCACAATCGGGTCAGCGTTCGCCGCAAAAATCTGCACCCACAGCGTCGGGTCCGAAGCCGCAATACGCACCGTATCGCGCAAACCCTGACCCGCCAGGGACAGCGCATACAACGGAGTGTCCTGCAGACGCGACGCCAACAGCGAACTCATCGCCTGCGGCACATGAGAGATCAGGGCAACCGTCTGATCATGTTCCTCGACGCTCAGAGAAGTCACAATCGCGCCCAGCTCCACCGCCACAGAACGCACCAGACGCACACACTCGGGACGAACCGAATCGTGCTCGCAGATAATCCACGGACGCGCCTGAAACAGCTCACCGCGAGCAGCCACCGGGCCCGACTTCTCACGCCCAGCCATCGGATGCGAACCCACGTAACGGGACGCATCCGCACCCGAGGCAAGCACATCAGCCAGCGGCTGCACCTTCACCGAGGCAACATCCGTCACCACGGCGCCGGGGTAGCCCGCCTCCGGTCGAGGCGCATAGGTGTTCAACGCGCGAGCGCACACGGCACCGGCACTATCCGGAGGCGCAGCCACCACCACCAGCTGCGGGGCGAACGCGGTGCGCTCCTCCTCCGACAGTGTGGAGATGCTTGTACCTGCACCGATATCCTGCGCCACAGCCTCGGCGGTGGGTGAAATATCTTGGACGTACACGTCCTCGCATCCTGCCGCACGCAACCCCAAACCAATGGAGGCACCCAGCAGACCCGAGCCGATAATGAGCACCGGCCCGGTCAGCGTTGAGTCGATGGGCAGCTCAGATGCGGAAAGCTCAGCGGGCGAGCTCATGACAACTCCTTAGCGTTATTACATGTCCACCGAAGCGAGCAGGTGACCGATCTCTACCTTGGAGAGGTTACGGACGGTACCCTGCTTCTGCGAACCAATACGGATCGGGCCCATCTCGACGCGGACCAGGCGCTCAACCGGGTAACCGACGGCGTCAAAGAGGCGGCGCACAATGCGGTTCTTACCGGAATGGATGGTCACCTCAACGAGCACGTGGCCGGGGGTGGAGTCCACCAGCTTGAACTCGTCCACGCGGGTCACGCCGTCTTCCAGGCGAATACCCTTCTTCATGGCTGCGCCGACGCCGGGCTCCATCGGGCCGGGAACCTGCACCAGGTAGGTCTTGGGCACCTCGTAGGAGGGGTGGGTGAGGCGGTTCGCCAGTTCACCGTCGTTGGTCAGCAGCAGCAGACCCTCGGTTTCGACGTCCAGGCGGCCCACGTGGAACACGCGCTCGCTCATGGAGGAACGCAGGAAGTCAGAGATGCAGGGGCGACCTTCGGGGTCTTCCATGGTGGAGACCACGCCGGCGGGCTTGTTGAATGCCATGTAGACGAGCTTGTCGTTGGTCTGAACGGTCATGCCGTCCACCTGCACGGTCACCTTGGAGGGGTCCACGCGCACACCCAGCTCGGTCACGACTTCACCGTTGACGGTGACGCGGCCTTCGGTAATCATTTCTTCGCAGACGCGGCGGGATGCCACACCGGCCTGAGCCAGCAGCTTCTGCAGGCGCACGCCGTCGTGGTCGTAGAACTCGTAGTGGTCTACCGGGGCGTTGCGGGGGCGGCGGGGGCGGTGCGGGCCAGCGTAGTTGCTGACGCGGTATTCGCCGCGCTCGTTTGCGAAGGCTTCGCCGGAGCGGTAGGGGCGGCCCGGTGCGCGGCGTTCGCGCTTGGGCAGTTCGGTACCGCGGCCTCGGCCGGAACCTGCGCGGCCTGCGCCGAACTTCTTCTCGCCAAACTTCTTGTCACCGAGCTTCTTCTCGCCGAAGCCCTTTGCGCCGCCCTTGCCTGCGCCACTCTTCGGTGCGCCGGGACGACCGCCGCGTGCGGATGCACCCTTAGCGCCGGGCTTACCGCCCTGACCGGGACGAGCAGCGCCGGGACGGCCACCGCGGGAGTTCTGGGGGCGACCGGATGCAGAGCGGCCGCCGCGGGAGGAGTTTCCATATGCCATGGTATTCTTCTCTTTTCTGTCGTATAGTGCGAACGTTTCAGGCTTTTCCCGAACGTTCCTTCGTCTTATTGATTCGTTGTCTTAGTCGTTACCTTCGGCCAGGACCGCTGCCTCCGTGTCATCGGGCAGGAAAGGCGCAAGCGCCGGCAACTCCTCCAGGGAGTTCAACCCGAGCTTCGCCAGCAGCAGCTCCGTGGTTTCGTAGAGGGTCGCGCCGCTTCCGGCTTCTCGCCCTGCTTCACGAATCAGCTGCCGTTGTAGCAGCTGGCGGATTGCTGCGTCCGCGTTTACGCCTCGGATGGAGGCTACCCTCGCCCTGGTCACCGGCTGCTGGTAGGCAATCACGGCGAGCGTCTCGTAGGCGGGCTTGCTGAGGGTCGCGCTCATGGAGCGGGTCACGAAGCGTGCCACCCAGGGGGCGAAGTCGTCGCGGGCGTAGAGCTTCCAGCCTCCTGCGATGTTCCGCAGCTGGAATCCGCGCGGTTCGGGTGCCACCCGGTTTTCGTCTTCTCCGTAGCCGCTTTCTTCGCCGTTGTACTCGCGGTACAGCTGGTCGAGCGCGTGCTCAACAGCTCGTTCGCTGACGATGAGAGCGGCGGAGAGTTCCTTGACGCTCACGGGTGCTTCGGCAACGGCGAGGATTGCTTCGATGGCGCTTTTGACGCCGCCGGGGATTGCCTCGACCTTGGAGAATTCGGCTTCGGCATCGACCGCCACGCTGGGTGCGGTGGAGGGGCCTCCCGCCGGAATCTTTGCCGATTTCGCTGCCGGTTCCTTCGACTCGCGGGGTGCGGTTTCCTGCGATTCCTCGGAGCCGTCGGAAATGTCGGAACCGTCGGAGTCCTCTACCGTTTCAGCGGCTTCAGCTTCCTCAGCTTCTTCGGTCACCTCATCCAGAGGAGCTGCCGCTACCTCGTACTCAGCCGGCTCAGCGTCCGCCTCAGCAGGCTTCGAGATTTCAGCCTCTACCACCTCTACCGGCACCGAGTCAGCCTGTTCCGAATCCTCGTCTGCGTTCGGATCCCAGTAGCCCATGTTCACGATCGCAAGGTCGTCGGGGGTGAATTCACGGTCAAAGCGTGAGCCGTGATTACTCATAATCCTCCTCTACCGATCCCGTGTTAGCTTCAGATTCGTTCGCAGATTCGTTCACTTGGGGTGATTCTGGTGGTTCAGGTGCTTCGCTGGTTTCGTGCGCATCCTGTGTGCCTGCGGTGTCTGCAGTTTCTTCACGGATCACGAACTGTGCCGCGCTCGCAAGTACCCGAATGACTCCGAGCGGTGCGTCCTGTTCCACGTGCAGGGCACCTTCTTTGTAGAGCTCGAGCAGGGCGAGAAAACGAACCACCGCGATTTCTAGTTCGCCGGATCCTTGAACCAGTTCGGCGAAGCTCAGTTCCCGCGCCGCCGTATCGAGCAGGCTGTGCAGAATGTAGTGTTCTTCAGCCGCGATGGTGGTTAGCGGAACGTGCAGGTGCTCGTTGAGTTCTTCAACGATTTCTTCGGGTTCCGGTTCAGGCTCTTTGGGGGTTCGGCTCAGCGCTGTTGCGGCGATGCGGGCGAACTCTTCGGCGCCTCCGGTAAAGACCAGCTCGGGAAGCGCCTGGGCGAATCGTTCTTCGAGGGCTACCGCGCGGGGAAAACGCTGTGCTTCTTGCGCCCAGCGTTCAGCAAAAATATCGGCGACTTCGCGGTAGGCGCGGTATTGCAGCAGACGGGCGAAAAGCAGGTCGCGTGCTTCCAACAGTGCAACATCCTCTTCGAGAGGTTCACGATGCTGCGGGAGCAGGCGTGCGGTTTTGAGTTCCAGCAGGGTTGCGGCGGTGACCAGAAATTCACTGGCTTCGTCGAGTGCGCGTTCGGTGCCTTCAGCGTAGAGGGCGTGCAGGTATGCGAGGAACTCGTCGGTGACCTCTGCGAGCGCCACCTCGGTAATGTCGAGTTTGCGGCGCGAAATCAGGGTCAGTAGAAGATCAAAGGGACCCTCAAAATTACTGAGGGTGAGGGTGAAACCGCGTTCCGGGTTCTGCAGGCCGCGGCCCTCAGTCCGGGCGTTCGCGGCGGTGTCTGCGTTCGGTGTCGGTACCCTCACGGCAGCGACGTTCGTGGTCATAAACGACCTATTCTCCTTAGGTTTATTCTCCCCGGCTTTTGTTGGTGCCGTCTCAGATGCGGCTTCTGCTTCGCCTATTTTTCGACGTAAGCAGTGTGCAGGGTCTTTAGAATCCACACAATTATACGCCCTCTGCCGGTGCGACTCAAGGGTGAGAGTCACCTCAGCAGAGGGCGTATAGGTGTGGGGGCTTTAGCGTGCGCCGCCCTTGTAGATCAGTTCGCGTGCCACCTGGCGGTATGCTTCCGCACCGGGGTGGCTGGAGGCGTAGCTGAGAATCGGCTCAGCGGACACCGATGCGTCCGGGAACTTCACGGTGCGCTTGATGACGGTGTCGAAAACCTTGTCGCCGAATGCGTCCACGATGCGTGCCAGAACTTCCTTGGAGTGGATGGTGCGCGCATCGAACATGGTGGCAAGTACGCCGGAGATTTCGAGGTCGGGGTTCAGGCGATCCTGAACCTTCTCGATGGAGTCGACCAGCAGTGCGACGGCGCGCAGCGCGAAGAACTCACAAATCAGCGGAATAATGACGCCTTCGGAGGCGGTCAGTGCGTTGACGGTCAGCAGGCCCAGGGAGGGCTGGCAGTCGATGAGGATGACGTCGTATTCGTCGCGGACCTTGCGCAGTGCCGAGGCGAGAACCTGCTCGCGAGCCACTTCGTTGACCAGCTGAACTTCAGCTGCGGAGAGGTCAATGTTGGCGGGCAGCAGGTCGATGTTCTCCACGCCGGTGGGCAGGATGACGTCCTTGATGTCGACCTTGCGGTCCATCATGACGTTGTAGACGGTCAGGTCCAGTTCGTGCGGGTTCGCACCGAAACCGGCGGAGAGAGCACCCTGCGGGTCGAAGTCGACCAGCAGCACCTTACGGCCGCATTCTGCCAGCGCCGCGCCCAGGTTAATGGTGGAGGTGGTCTTACCCACGCCGCCCTTCTGATTCACCATAGAGATAATGCGGGCGGGACCGTGGCTGCTCAGCGGAGCCGGGTCGGGGTATACGCGCAGGGGTCGACCGGTGGGGCCGAGTTCTTGAGCCTGAGCTTCAGTCAATGGTTCACCTTCATCAATGAATTCGAAGTTTTAAAGTTTAAGCGTTGTCTATAAGGTTACCTCAAGAGCGGCTGTTCCGCGGATTGACGGGGTTTTATCCCCGTTCGTGAGCACGCGGATGCGCCATGCGGTACACCTCCATGAGACCCTCGGGCGTGACCTTGGTGTACACCTGTGTGGTGGCGATGGAGGCGTGCCCGAGCAGTTCTTGCACCACGCGAATATCGGCTCCGCCCTGCAGCAGGTGCGTTGCGAAACTGTGACGCATGGAGTGCGGCGAGAAGTCGGAGCTGAGCCCGGCGGCTTCGGCTGCTTCTTTGAGGATGAGCCAGGCGCCTTGGCGTCCGAGCCTGCGGCCTCGTCCGTTGACGAAGAGCGCGGCTGTACCTTTACCGTGGGCGACGAGGGAGGGGCGGGCACGCACCAGGTAGTCTTGGATTGCTTTTTGGGCGTAGCTACCAATAGGTACGAGTCGCTCTTTATTTCCTTTGCCGAAGAGTCGAACGTAGCCGGGCAGTGTAATCTGGTTGCCGTCTTCGTCGGTGAGGGTTCCTTCAAAGTGCACGTCGTCAATATCGGCGTTGAGCATTTCGCTCACGCGTGCGCCGGTGGCGTAGAGGAATTCGAGCATGGCTCGGTTGCGTAGCCCGGTGGCGGTTTCGCGGTCGGGTACGGCGAGTAGCCGCTGGATATCTTCTACGCTAACCGCTTTGGGTAGGCGCTTGACGTTCTTAGGCGGGGTGACCGGTGCCGCCGGGTCGGTGGGCACAATGAGAGCGGAGACCCAGAAGGCGTGTGCTCCGCGGACTGCCGCCATGGTGCGGGCGATGGAGTTCGGACCCAAGGGCAGGGGCAGGTTCGGTGCCCCTTCAGCGGTTGGCGCTTCTTTTTCTGGCGCCCCGGCTTTCTCCGGCTGCCCGGCACGGCCTTTTCCAGTGCGCCCGTTTCCAGTACCTCGCCCCGATTCGGAGGCCATCATCAGTGCCAGCGATTCTGCGGCTTCGTCCTGCGCTTCCTGAGATTCCTGCGCGTTCTGGTTGTGTTTCTCCCCCGCTTCGAATCCGGCAAGGGGCACGGTGGGGGCGGCGAGTTCCCGCATGAAGGAGCGTACCTGCGCGGTGGTGATGCGTTCGGGGTCGATGACGCCGAGGGTCGCCATGTAGGCGCTGTATCGTCGCAAATCACGCGCGTAGGAGGCGATGGTGTGCTCGCTGCTTCCTCGTTCCACGCGCAGGTGGATGAGGTACTGGTCAACGGCTTTCTGGAGCGGGGTCTGTGCCTCCTGGTGGAAAGCACCCAGGCTAGAAGAATCCAGAGCAGAAGAACCCAGCACGGAGGAACCGGCAGAAGAGGTTACGCCGAGCAGACCCGCGCCGCGGGGCGCCTTGCTCACCGTGCTTTTTGTCTGCTTCACGCTATCTCCTCTGTCGGTTCTGTTGATGTTTGGGCCTCTTGATATTTGGGCTTGCCGTAGGCGAGGCTACTCCCCCGCCCCCCCCTGTTCCGTTCTTAGTGGTTGCGGAAGTTCTCCGGCTTTTCGCGGCGCTGTCCCATGTAGGGGTGGAACTCCCAGCCACCCTCGGCGGGGCGCAGGCCTTCAAAGTTGTTCTGCGCAGCCGCGTAGGTGGCGAGTACCGCCTGGATAGCGAGCGCGTTATGAACCTTTCCGCCCAGTACCAGCTGTACCGCCTCGGCGAGGGGCACCCAGCGGTAGGTCATTTCAGCTTCTTCTTCGGTACGCTCGCTACGTTCTTCGGCGGGCAGTTCCGAGAGGTTACGCGCCAGGTAGACGCGGCCTGCTTCGCTGGTTGCGCCGGGGCTGCTGAAGTAGTCGGTCAGTGCGTTCCAGGTTTCTGCCTGCAGGTCTGCCTCTTCGGCAAGTTCGCGCTGCGCGGCGACCAGGGGGTCTTCACCGTCGATGTCGAGCAGTCCGGCGGGTACTTCCCAGAGGTTCATGCGCACCGGGTGGCGGTACTGGTTTAGCATCAGCAGTTCGTTGTTGTCGTTGAGGACCGCCACGGCGACGGCGCCGGGCATTTCCACGACGTCGCGGGTCAGCACGGTGTTTTCGTTAAGTTCGTACTCTTCAACGGTCGTTTCGATCACGTAGCCGCTGTACTTCACGGTGCGGGTGCGGATGGTGCGTTCGGAGGGTGCATCAATAATCTGCTGGTTGTTGCTCATTCTTTCATTGTAGGCGGCTTCTTAGCCCCGCTACGTTTGGCGCGTCAGGTACGGGCATAGAATAAGGCATGTTCAGGTTTAAACGAAAGCATCCCCCTCTCCCCTGCGCGGGGTGAGCGGGATGCTGAACGTTTGTGCCTAGATGTTAGGCGCTGCGGCGCTCCAGAGCAGCCTTAATCAGGCCGGAGAAGAGCGGGTGCGGGCGGGTCGGACGCGAGCGGTACTCGGGGTGTGCCTGAGTTGCCACGTAGTAGGGGTGTGCCTCTGCGGGCAGTTCCACGTACTCGACCAGCGAGGAGTCCGGGGAGGTACCGGAGATACGCAGGCCTGCTTCTTCAAGCTGCTCGCGGTACTCGTTGTTCACCTCGTAGCGGTGGCGGTGACGCTCTGCAACCTCGGTTGCACCGTACGCCTTAGCAACCTGAGAGCCGGGAACAAGGTTTGCCTCGTACAGGCCCAGGCGCATGGTGCCGCCCAGGTCGCCTGCACCTTCGACGAACTGCTTCTGCTCTTCGATGGTTGCGATAACCGGTACGGAGGTTTCCGGATCGAACTCGGTGGAGGATGCTTCGGTCAGACCCAGTACGTTGCGTGCGTACTCGATGACCATGGACTGCAGGCCGAGGCAGATGCCCAGGGTCGGGAGCTTGTGCTCGCGTGCGTACTTGAGGGCACCGATCTTGCCATCCAGGCCGCGGATGCCGAAGCCGCCGGGCACGAGGATTGCGTCCATGTTGCGCAGCTGGTGGTCTGCATCTTCGTCGGTTGCGCACAGGTCGGCTGCAACCCACTTGATGTTGACCTTCACGTTGTTTGCGAAGCCGCCGGCGCGCAGAGCCTCGGAGACGGACAGGTATGCGTCGGGCAGGTCGATGTACTTACCGACCAGGCCAACGTTGACCTCTGCTGCGGGGCGGTGCACTGCGTCGAGCAGGCGGTCCCACTGGGTGAAGTCCGGTGCGGGAGCCTCAATGCCGAAGTAGTCGAGGATGTAGTCGTCGAGCTTCTGGCTGTGCAGGGTCTTGGGGATGTCGTAGATGCTGGGTGCGTCGGCGCAGGAGATGACTGCGTCGCTGTCCACGTCGCATGCGTTACCAATCTTGGTACGGTGCGATACGGGGACCTCACGCTCACAGCGCAGGATCAGACCGTCAGGCTGGATGCCCAGGCCGCGCAGTGCTGCCACGGAGTGCTGGGTCGGCTTGGTCTTGAGCTCGCCGGAGGGGCCGATGAAGGGCACCAGGGAGACGTGCAGGAAGAAGACGTTCTTGCGGCCAACATCGCGGCGTACCTGGCGTGCTGCTTCCATGAAGGGCAGGGACTCGATATCGCCGACGGTACCACCGATTTCGGTGATGATGATGTCGGGTGCGTTGTCAATTTCCGCTGCGTGACGCATGCGGGCCTTGATTTCGTCAGTAATGTGAGGGATGACCTGGACGGTGTCGCCGAGGTATTCGCCGCGGCGTTCCTTTGCGATGACGGAGGAGTAGACCTGGCCGGTGGTCACGTTAGCGGACTGGTCGAGGTTTTCGTCCAGGAAGCGCTCGTAGTGTCCGATGTCGAGGTCGGTTTCAGCACCGTCGTCGGTGACAAAGACTTCACCGTGCTGGAAGGGGTTCATCGTACCGGGGTCGACGTTCAGGTAGGGGTCGAACTTCTGCATGGTCACAGAGAGGCCACGTGCGCGAAGAAGCTGACCGAGGGAAGAGGCCGACAGGCCCTTACCGAGAGAAGATGCAACGCCGCCGGTCACGAAAATCTGGCGGGTTACCTTGTCGTTAGAGGACGCGTTCAGAGCGTTATTTTTTTCATTCACCACGGAATTCAAGCCTACCATTTTCTTGTCTGCTATCCAAGCAGAGGGTTTTGCCGCGAGAGGATTCTCTCAGGCGGCTTTCCCTCCCCTATTTGTCCTTATCACCACTGTAAACGGAGCTGGGGATTTATTATTCCCGCCGCGCCGTGTAGAAGCAGGTCTAGGAGCATTCACAGAGTATCTCACATCCTCTGGGATCCATGCACCGCTATTGGTCACCGGCGCGGGCTGTACTGGCAACTTTCTGAGGCACGCTCGCACACTTCAGCCCCTTTGATGGTCTTTGGTGCGAAAGATGCCACCTTTCGGCGCTTTTGCCAGCACTTTCCTCATACTTTTCTCTGCCGGTTTGCCGCCGGCTTGCCGTCAGTTTCAGCGCCCCTGCGGCACTTCTCGACCGGCTGCCAGTAGCTCTCGGGCATGCTCTCGCGCCGATTCTGATTGATCGTGCCCGGAGAGCATTCGCGCCAGTTCCACCACGCGTTCCTCTTCGGAAAGTACCTTGACCTTTGAGAGGGACGCGTCATCGTTTTTCAGCACGAGGATGTGCTGGTCCGCGAAGGCTGCAACCTGCGGCAGGTGGGTGACCACCAGAACCTGCACGTGTCGGGCGAGCATGGCGAGGCGGCGACCGATTTCGATAGCTGCCTTACCGCCCACGCCGGAGTCCACCTCGTCGAAGATGAAGGTGGGTACGGGGTCCACTTCGGCAAGCACTACCTCCAGGGCGAGCATCACGCGGGAGAGCTCGCCGCCGGAGGCGCCCTTACCGAGCGGGCGCGGCACGGCGGTTCGGTGCGGCGCCAGCATGAAGGTCACGGTGTCTCGGCCGTGTACCGAGAACTTTTCAGCTTCGGCAACCTCCACGACCAGGGAGGCGTTCGGCATGGCAAGAGCAGTGAGCTCTTCGCTGACGGCATCCGCCAGTTTCTGCGCGGCAGCACGGCGCAGGGCGGTCAGCTCTTCTGCCTGGGCGCCAAGCACCTTGCGTAGCTGTACCAGCTCGGTTTCGAGGGTTTCCTGTCGCTGCGGATCATCCACCAGGGTCTCGAGGCGTGCGCGGGATTCTTCGGCCCATTCAAGCACCTCGGCGATATCCGCCCCGTACTTGCGGGTGAGAGTCGCCAGCTGGGCGCGGCGAGTCTGCACCTGCGCCAGACGTTCGGGGCCTTCAACATCCAGGGATGCCATGTAGGAGGACAGCTCCGAGGAGATATCGGTGGCAAGAATCAACAGCTCGTTGACGCGCGCGGCGAGGGAGGCAAGCTCTTCGTCAGCGTCTGCCTGCGCCTGTAGCGCGGAGCGGCTTGCATCGAGCAGACTCATGACGCTCTGCTCGTCGCCGGTGGAGTATTCGCTACCGCTAATCGCTGCGGATGCGGTTGCCGAGGCAATGCGTAGCGCTTCCACGTTCATGAGCTTCACCATTTCGGCTTTGAGCTCTTCTTCTTCCCCGGCCTGCGGATTGACGGCGCTGATTTCTTCGAGGGCACCCTGCAGGGTCTGCGCTTCGAGGGCTCGTGCGCGAGAGTTTTCGCGTACTTCCTTCAGCTCTGCGGCGGCGGCGCGGTATCGCTCGTAGTTTTCGCGGTACTTCTCAAGCAGGTTGGCGAGCTCTTCACCCGCGTACAGGTCGAGGGACTGGCGCTGCTCTGCCGCTGATTTGAGGCGCAACTGATCGGACTGGCCGTGGACTGCAACAAGAGTCTGACCAATCTGAGACAGGGTTCCGATGGGCGCGGAGCAACCTCCAACATGCGCGCGGGAGCGTCCCGAGGCGTTGACGGTGCGTGCCAGAAGCAGCTCGGAGGTCTGTTCGTCGATGTCTTCGGCGGTGCCGCCGGCTTCTTCAGCAAGCTCAAGGGCGCAGTGCCCGTGGGGCAGGCGAATGACTGCTTCGGCGAGGGCGCTCTTGGCGCCGTTGCGCACGCTGGATGCGTCGGATCGGGCGCCCAGGAGCATGCCGAGGGCAGTGACGACCATGGTTTTACCTGCGCCGGTTTCGCCGGTCAGCACGGAGAATCCGGGTTCGAGGGGGAGCCTCGCATCGGTGATGATGCCGAGGTCTCGAATATGGATTTCCTCAATCACGAACGTTCATTCCTTTTCTTTAGTGCTTCTCGGTATCCTGCGGGCCGCGCCAGCCACGGATCGGAAGCTCAAATTTACGCACCAGTCGCTCTGAGAAGGGAGCCGGGTGGATACGGGCGAGCAGCACCGACTTTTCGGAGCGTCTCACCTCAATACGGGAGCCGGGGTCCAGCTCTACGGTTCGGCGGCCATCGCACCAGAGCACGCCGGAAGCGCCGTTTCCGGGCATCATTTCTACCGCCAGAGTGGAGGTCGGCGCTGCTACCAGCGGGCGTGCGAAGAGCGCGTGAGCCGAGAGGGGCACCATGAGAATTGCTTCAACTTCGGGCCAGACGACCGGGCCGCCGCCGGAGAAAGCGTAGGCGGTCGAGCCGGTGGGGGTTCCCATGACCACGCCGTCGCATCCGAAGCTGCTGAGCGGGCGGCAGTCCACCTCGATAATGACTTCAATCATTTTTTCGCGGTTGCCCTTTTCGACGCTGGCTTCGTTCAGCGCCCAGTCGCTGTGCACGCGCTTGCCGTCGTTCCAGACTTCCACGTCGATTGCCATGCGTTCTTCAACGGTGTATTCGTTGTTGACGATGCAGCGAACGGTTTCGGTCAGGTCGCTCTCTTCGGATTCGGCGAGGAAGCCGACGTGCCCCAGGTTCACACCGATGAGCGGAACACTGGTTCGGCGCACCATTTCTGCGGCGCGAAGAATCGAACCGTCACCACCGAGCACCACGCCGAGTTCAATATCGATGAGCGCCACGGATTCGTGGACGACCTGCACGGGGACGGGCTCGTCCCAGTTTTCACTCAGGGTCTCCAGATCGGAGCGAGTCATGACGGGTGCGAGTCCCGCTTCGTAGAGCTGGGTGCATGCCTGTCGGGCGGCATCTCGTGCTTCTTTGCGCCCCACGTGGGCGAAGACGAGAATCTTACGGTGACGTTGTTCCACCGAGTCTTCGGAACCATGACGCGCACCTGCGGTAGCTACCTGCGCGGTTGCTTCCTGCGGTGCGTGGCCTTCGTGTTCTGCCATAACGACTCTCTCCCATCGGGTGTTGAGATGGTGTATCTACACCTATCATACCGAATATGTTCTCGAAGATTTTCTAAATAGCTATATTTTTAGAAAATTATTTCGAATAATGTACAGCTGGGGTATCTCTAAAATACCTGTAAAAATACCTGCGAATAGCGCGGCAGCCTGAGAAAGCCCCGCCCTCAACGCGTCCTGCGTTACCGAGCGGTTTCTCTCAGACTGCCTTAGCACTATTTATTTTCGGCACTATATTTACTTTCGGCACCAGAGGAAGTACTCTACGTTGCCGTCCTGTCCGGGGAGCGGGCTGGGTTCCATACCCATCACGCGCAATCCGTGGCTCGCCGCAGATGCCTGAACTTTTTCCACTGCTTCACGGCGGGCGGATTCTTCGTGCACCACTCCCCCGCGTCCGATGCGGTGCTTGCCGACCTCGAACTGCGGTTTGACCATGAGCACCAGGTTGCCGCCGGTTTCGGTGGCGTTCGCTAGCGCCTCCATAACCAGGGTCAGTGAGATGAACGAGAGGTCAGAAACCGTCAGTTCGACCTGCCCGCCAATGTCTTCTGGCTTCATGTAGCGAACGTTGAGCCCTTCGTACACGCCGACTCGCGGTTCTTCGCGTAGCGTGTCCACGAGCTGCCCGTGTCCTACGTCAACGGCGGCTACGTGGGCGGCTCCTCGACGAAGCAGCACGTCGGTAAAGCCTCCGGTGGATGCTCCCGCGTCCAGGCAACGTTTGCCTTCTACCTCGATTTCGGGGAACGCGTCGAGGGCACCGGCGAGCTTGTGCCCTGCGCGGCTGACGTATTCGGTCAGCTCGCTCTGGCGCACGTAGAGGGTGTCCTCCGGGCCCACGAGCATGGACGCTTTGCGCGCAACCTTGCCGTTGACTTGCACGTCTCCTGCCGCGATAAGTTTTGCGGCGAGGGTTCGGGAGCTCACGAATCCGGCTTCGACCAGGTATTTATCGAGGCGCACGGTGTCCTTGTCTTCTTTCTGTCGTCTGGTGACGGGGTTGTCTAGTGCCGGTGAACCCTCAGACGATAACGTTCTGAGGGTTCACCGCCGCGAACTAGGAGAGGTTTTCGAGGTCCTTTTCCAGTTGCTCGCTCATCGTTTCGAGGCGCTTGACGCGCTCTACAGGGTCCATGGCGAGGGTCGCCGCGAGTTGGCGCTCGAATTCTGCATCAAGCTCAGCGGCTTCCTCTGCCGTGCTGTTAGTCTCCGGGTCTTTAGGCACCGGGGATCCCCTGGATGTTGGGGCGTGCGCCCTGTTCGGGGTTTGCCGCCCACCATGCTGCGCAGGCTACGCGCCATGCTTCGGCTTCGCTCTCGCTGCCCGCGAATGCTTCGGCATCTGCAATCTCGGGGCCGGTCAGGCTCAGGTTTTCACCGCGGACTCGTGCCTGCCAGGTGGGGCCGGTTGCGGTGACTTCGTAGCCTTCGTAGAGCACCTCAATTTCGGGGTAGGGCGCGAAGAAGTCCTCGAGGGTGCGCAGAACATAGGTCGGACGCTGGTTCGGCACGGCCTCGATGACATCCTGGTAGGTCTGTACGCCGGTGAGGACGAGGGCGCCGTCCATCTTTGCGTTGTTGGCGCCGAGAATGTCGGTGTCCAGGCGGTCGCCCACAATGACGGGGCGGCTGGAGTTCACTGCCTGCGCTGCGGTGTGGAAGATGGGCGCTTCGGGCTTGCCCGCGACAAGCGGGGTACGACGGGAGGCGGTTGCCACTGCCGCAACGAGGGTTCCGTTACCGGGCGCCTGGCCGCGTTCCTTGGGGATGGTCTGGTCGGTGTTGGTCGCGATCCACAATACATCGGGGTTTGCGAGGGTGTAGGCGGCTTCTGCGAGGTCTTCCCAACCCATCTTCGGGTTGAAGCCCTGGATGAGGGCTACGGGGCCTTCTGCTTCGGTACGTACGGGTTCCAGACCTGCGTCACGCACGCAGTCGGCGAGTGCTTCGGTACCGGTGATGAGTACCTTGGAGCCTGCGGGTACGTGCTGTGCGAGCAGTGCGGCGCCTGCCTGTGCGGAGCTGACGACTCGTTCTGCTCGGGTGTGCACGCCCAGTTCACGCAGGTGCTCTGCTACGGATTCTACGGAGCGCGATGCGTTGTTGGTGACGAAGATGACCGGTACATTGAGTTCTTCTTCGGCACGGTTGAGCGCTTCGGGTGCACCTTCGATGGCGAAGGGACCCGCGTAGACCACGCCGTCCAGATCGGAGAGGAGGGCATCGTAGCGGGATAGGAGTGCGTTCGTGGTCATAGAGTGTTCCTCTCGGGGGCTCTGGCGGTTGTCGCTATTAATCGTACCTGTTAGACACTCATACGTAGGTGCCTTCCGGTGATTATGTGCGAAACCGCTGGACGCTCTCCCCTATTCGGGTTGGGCGTCCAGCGGTTTCGCACTGACACTGTCGTCAAGTATTTAGAATTCTTAGATCCTCTGCAGTCTTATTCTGCGGAGGTTTCTTCTGCTTCTTCAGTCTTGGGAGCTTCGGTCTTCTCGTCCTCAGCTTCTTCTTCAGCTTCGCTTGCGTCCTCTTCAGCGTCTTCTGCGGTTTCAGTGAGTTCTACGGACTTCTCTTCCTGTTCGAAGAGGCCAGCTTCACCGAACATATCGAAGATTTCGGGTTCTGCGAAGTTGCCCTGGCCCAGTGCTGCTTCTGCCATGAAGGCGAGGCGTGCCCAGCGTTCTGCTTCCTGGTTACGGCCTGCGTTAGCCAGCGCGTCGGAGTATGCGCTGAACAGGCGGGGGCTGTATTCGAAGGCGCGCTTGGGGTTCAGCTGAGGAATCTGCAGTGCGACGACAGCCTCGGACTTCTTACCCTGATCACTGAGGATGCCGGATTCAACGATGGCGAGCTCCACGCGCACGTTGGCGGGCAGTTCTTCCTTCTTGAATTCTGCAATCATTTCCATTGCCTTGGGCAGGCGGCCGAGCGCACGTTCGCAGTCTACCAGCAATGCCAGGTGGTCTACGGAGCCGCTAATACGGCGGTGGGTGCGCAGTTCGCGCAGTGCCAGTTCGAAGTCTTCTGCCACGTATGCGGCGACGCCAACGGCTTCGCGTACTGCGGCAATACGGCCTGCACTGCGGGATGCGGCAACGGCGTGTTCCAGCGCGAATTCAGGGTCGATGTCGAGGTAGCGACCAGCCATGGCGAGGTGCTTTGCGACGGTTTCTGCGTTGCGCGGTTCCAGGGCGCGCAGCTGACGGAAGGTTGCGCCGTCCAACTCGCGACCGGTGATGTCGTCGTCAATTTCCGGTGCCTTGGGCTTTGCGGGGCGGTAGCCTGCACGGCCACCGATGCTGCGTACTTCTTCGCGAGGTACTTCAGCCTCGGGACCGTTGGAGCGAGGTGCCTTGGATCGGGAGTCGGAGCGACGGCCGTCGAACTTCTTGCCTCCGCGGTCGTTACGCTTGAAACCGCCCTTGCCGCCAAAGTTCTTGCTGCCCTTCTTGGAGCGGAAGTCCTTTCCTCCGCTGTTCTTGCGGTGCTGGCGGGGGCCGGAGCCGTTAGACTCGTGACGGGGGGTCTCAGACATGAATCTCCTTGGGAGGTATCCGCCAGTGTGGGCGGGTAGGGTATGCAGTCGATTCGGGCGAACCGCTGCCTGAGGCATCAACTCTATGAGGGGTGCTTTAGATACACCCGCTAATGCCTAAACATAAGCCATACCATTCTAGTATAGAGAGCACCTTCCGTGCACCCGTACTGATGGGATGTTAAAGACAAATGGGGAGGCCTTTAGGGCCTCCCCAAACAAAAATAGCCCCGGCGAAGCCGGGGCTATTGAATAATAAAGCGGCAATAACCTACTCTCCCACACCCACAAAAGTGCAGTACCATCGGCGCGAAGAGTCTTAGCTTCTGGGTTCGGAATGGAACCAGGCGTTTCCCTCTTGCTATAATCACCGCAAACCTACGGGATTGTTATCCAAAAACCATACAGTGAACGCAAACAACACAAAACTTCTTGAAAAGTAAGCCTTCGGCCTATTAGTACCAGTCAACTCCACGAGTCTTCAGTCCCCGCTTCCATACCCGGCCTATCAACCTCATCATCTATAAGGAGCCTCACACACCAAAGTGCCAGGAAATCTCATCTCGAAACAGGCTTCCCGCTTAGATGCTTTCAGCGGTTATCCCTCCCGAACGTAGCCAATCAGCCATGCACCTGGCGGTACAACTGACATACCAGAGGTTCGTCCGTCCCGGTCCTCTCGTACTAAGGACAGCCTTTCTCAAATTTCCAACGCGCGCAGCGGATAGGGACCGAACTGTCTCACGACGTTCTGAACCCAGCTCGCGTACCGCTTTAATGGGCGAACAGCCCAACCCTTGGGACCGACTCCAGCCCCAGGATGCGACGAGCCGACATCGAGGTGCCAAACCATGCCGTCGATATGGACTCTTGGGCAAGATCAGCCTGTTATCCCCGAGGTACCTTTTATCCGTTGAGCGACGGCCGTTCCACAACGTACCGCCGGATCACTAGTCCCGACTTTCGTCCCTGCTCGACCTGCCAGTCTCACAGTCAAGCTCCCTTGTGCACTTACACTCAACACCTGATTGCCAACCAGGCTGAGGGAACCTTTGGGCGCCTCCGTTACACTTTAGGAGGCAACCGCCCCAGTTAAACTACCCATCAGGCACTGTCCCTGAACCAGATCATGGCCCGAAGTTAGACATCCAGATTGACCAGAGTGGTATTTCAACAACGACTCCACACAAACTAGCGTCCATGCTTCACAGTCTCCCACCTATCCTACACAAGCCAAACCAAACACCAATACCAAACTATAGTAAAGGTCACGGGGTCTTTCCGTCCTGCTGCGCGAAACGAGCATCTTTACTCGTACTGCAATTTCGCCGAGTTCATGGTTGAGACAGTAGGGAAGTCGTTACTCCATTCGTGCAGGTCGGAACTTACCCGACAAGGAATTTCGCTACCTTAGGATGGTTATAGTTACCACCGCCGTTTACTGGGGCTTAAATTCTCAGCTTCGCTCAAAAGAGCTAACCAATCCTCTTAACCTTCCAGCACCGGGCAGGAGTCAGTCCGTATACATCGTCTTACGACTTCGCACGGACCTGTGTTTTTGATAAACAGTCGCTTCCCCCTGGTCTCTGCGACCCATACACGCTCCAGGCAGCAAGTGCCCATCACGCTCAAGGTCCCCCTTCTCCCGAAGTTACGGGGGCATTTTGCCGAGTTCCTTAACCATGATTCTCTCGATCGCCTTAGTATTCTCTACCTGATCACCTGTGTCGGTTTAGGGTACGGGCGGCTAAAACCTCACGCCGATGCTTTTCTCGGCAGCATAGGATCACCAAATCCCCCAAAAACGGGGTCCCATCACGTCTCAGGCACACAGCCGGCGCATTTAACAACCGACAACCCTACACGCTTAGACCACGACAACCATCGCGTGGCTTGGCTACCTTCCTGCGTCACACCTGTTAATACGTTTACCTCCAAAGATCGGGTCCCACAACCCACACAACACACAAACAAAAGCCTGCACATCATGCTTCGCATGGTTAGCATCACAATATCAGTATGGGCGGTTTTTCACCGGTACGGGAATATCAACCCGTTATCCATCGACTACGCCTGTCGGCCTCGCCTTAGGCCCCGACTAACCCAGGGCAGATTAACTTGACCCTGGAACCCTTGATCATCCGGCGGATGAGTTTCTCACTCATCTTTCGCTACTCATGCCTGCATTCTCACTCGCATAGCCTCCACCACTGGTTTACACCGCAGCTTCACCGGCTACACGACGCTCCCCTACCCAACAACCCCAAAAGGTCATTGCCACAACTTCGGCGGTGTACTTGAGCCCCGCTACATTATCGGCGCAGAATCACTTGACCAGTGAGCTGTTACGCACTCTTTCAAGGATGGCTGCTTCTAAGCCAACCTCCTGGTTGTCTAAGCAACTCCACATCCTTTCCCACTTAGCACACGCTTAGGGGCCTTAGTTGGTGGTCTGGGCTGTTTCCCTCTCGACAATGAAGCTTATCCCCCACTGTCTCACTGCTACGCTCTCACTTACCGGCATTCGGAGTTTAGCTGACGTCAGTAACCCGTGAAGGCCCATCGGCCATCCAGTAGCTCTACCTCCGGCAAGAAACACGTAACGCTGCACCTAAATGCATTTCGGGGAGAACCAGCTATCACAGAGTTTGATTGGCCTTTCACCCCTATCCACAGCTCATCCCCTCCATTTTCAACTGAAGTGGGTTCGGTCCTCCACGACGTCTTACCGTCGCTTCAACCTGGCCATGGATAGATCACTCCGCTTCGGGTCTAGGTCATGCCACTCAAACGCCCTATTCAGACTCGCTTTCGCTACGGATACCCCACACGGGTTAACCTCGCGACATAACACTAACTCGCAGGCTCATTCTTCAAAAGGCACGCTGTCACCCCAAAAGGCTCCAACGGCTTGTAAGCACACGGTTTCAGGTACTATTTCACTCCCCTCCCGGGGTACTTTTCACCATTCCCTCACGGTACTGATTCACTATCGGTCACTAAGAAGTATTTAGACTTACCAGGTGGTCCTGGCAGATTCACACGAGATTCCACGAGCCCCGTGCTACTCGGGTGGCCACACCACGGACAGAACAATTTCGATTACGGGACTCTCACCCTCTACGGCCGACCATTCCAAGTCGTTCACCTACCATCCTGAACATCATGCCGGCAGCCAGTTAGAACTGCCACTGTGACTCCCACAACCCCCATGATGCAACGCCTAACCGCTATCACACACCACAGGTTTAGTCTCTTCCGCTTTCGCTCGCCACTACTCACAGAATCATTACTTTATTTTCTCTTCCTGCGGGTACTGAGATGTTTCACTTCCCCGCGTTCCCCCCAACCAGCCTATACATTCAGCTGGCGGTAACTCACCATGAAGATGAGCCAGGTTTCCCCATTCGGAAATCCTCGGATCACAGCCCAGTTATCGGCTCCCCGAGGCTTATCGCAGATTCACACGTCCTTCATCGGCTCTTAGTGCCAAGGCATCCACCGTGTGCCCTTAATAACTTACACACAATCAAGAAAAATAAGAATCTAAAATCAACAATCAAACCAACACCAAAGCATTGATTCAACGCAAATTCCAGAAGATGCTCGCGTCCACTATATAGTTCTCAAACAACAACCCACAACACAACAACAACACAAAACACTTTTGCATCATCACCATGCCAGGCAAACAAAGGAACAACACACAATGTGTTACCCCAAAACCCAACAATGCGCCTCATCCAACCCAAAACCAACATTCCACCCATGAGCAAAACCACCCATCCGACACTCGCGGACAGCATGGCCAACTAAATGTGCTCCTTAGAAAGGAGGTGATCCAGCCGCACCTTCCGGTACGGCTACCTTGTTACGACTTAGTCCCAATCGCCAATCCCACCTTAGACGGCTCCCTCCAAAAAGGTTAGGCCACCGGCTTTGGGTGTTACCAACTTTCGTGACTTGACGGGCGGTGTGTACAAGGCCCGGGAACGTATTCACCGCAGCGTTGCTGATCTGCGATTACTAGCGACTCCGACTTCATGGGGTCGAGTTGCAGACCCCAATCCGAACTGAGACCGGCTTTTAGGGATTAGCTCCACCTCACAGTATCGCAACCCTCTGTACCGGCCATTGTAGCATGCGTGAAGCCCAAGACATAAGGGGCATGATGATTTGACGTCATCCCCACCTTCCTCCGAGTTGACCCCGGCA